>Ga0214542_1002543_pt1 | contig 37640 bp, 27 predicted proteins | sample CNSS1metaG_FD_160096 | JGI IMG/M metagenome (GOLD analysis project Ga0214542, IMG submission 160096) | Root nodule microbial communities from cowpea collected in UCLA plant growth center, Los Angeles, California, USA - CNSS1 | ecosystem: Host-associated > Plants > Roots > Nodule | place: USA...
TATATATATATATATATATATATATATATATATACTTTTTCTGAATTAAAGTTTTTACTAATATAATGAAGACTCATAATGTTTTGACTCATTTGTGGGGTAATAATTTTTCTGAATTAAAGTTTAGTGGGTACGGGTATCCACGGGTACAGATATTATGATATCCGTACCCGTCCCGTTAACATGCGGGTATCAAAAATACTCATACCTACGGGTAGCGGATATCCATTTTTAATATCCATTTTCTATCTGTTGCGGGTTTTATGCGCGGATACCCGCGGGTACGGATTTTTTTTACATCCCTAATTATATTGAACAAAAATAACGAATATCTGGGTTAAATTTAACAAAAATAATAATACAACCACAAATTGACATGTGACACTGATATGGACACGTGGTACAATTGTGAATTGATACATGAACAATTTTGTTTTAAATTAAAAAATTTAAAAAAAATTTTTTTTTTTTTTAAAATTAAAAAAATCATGAACTCACACGTGACATGTAATGTTAAAAAACATTAAATATTTCAACACCGTTAGTAAAAAGTACTAAATTGACCAAAATTTGACAAAAATAAAAATTTAATTGAATGTAAAACAAAAATGAAGACCAAATTGAATAAAAAGAAAAAAAAAATACATAATGTGTATTTAAGCCTTTATTTTTATTTTAATTCAAACAAATTTATTTTTATCCTTTTTCTCTTTTTTTTTTCTTTTTTCCTCCTCTTTAATTAAAAAAAAAAAAATTCTAACCATGAATAATTTTTCTAACAGCAAACTATCATAAACATTCTAAGCTATTTTTTGATATTTGTGGGTGGTGTGATGTGGAATTGGTTAGAAGGTTTTGGATATTTTCAGTCTCAGTTTTGGCAAGGATGCGAGATGTATTTAACTCAGATTTTGCACACTACAAGACATTCTGTTTTGGTTTAAGCAAAGAAACAAGGATGATGAATGAATCCACTTTGATGAACATCTAGCGAGGGTATGGCTCAGTAATTGAAGCTTCATTTTCTGATTCTTGAGCTGATTTAAGTATCGCTTCACTTGATCCCGTTTCCCTTGAATTATACTCCCATGACTGCATCTCTGGAAGGCTTCGAGTTCTACTGTTCATAAAAAATGCAGGTTCTGCAGGAATAGGGAGACTCAGAGAATGGCTATTAAGCATCAGTATAATGTTAGCCATGGTTGGTCTGTCAACTAAATTTTCTTGAACACAGAGTAAACCAATATGGATGCATCTCAGCATTTCATTCCTTGAATTGCTGTTGAGTGATGGATCTACAATATTTATAGCCTTCCCCTCCTTCCAGCTTCTCCAAGCCTGCAAAAGTTGTTATCAGATAATCGATTCACTTCTACATTAACGTTTTGGAGCATGTAATTTTCTAATCCATAATTTAGGTGGTAAAGAAGAAGCAACAGTGACAAAAGAAAGACTTACGAAGCTTAGTAGATCCTCCATATTCTCCCCATTATTAATTCCACTGTTTCTCTGGCCGCTTACAATCTCAAGAATCAGTACACCAAAACTGAAGACGTCTGATTTCACTGAAAACTGTCCATGCATTGCATACTCTGGTGCCATATATCCACTACAGACCAATATGAAAAGGTCTATTAATTTCGTTTTGTTTCAGTTTCTAATGATGCCATTGGCAGCTTTAATTCTGAATAACTGTTAAAAGCTTTTAGGTATCAGTAGATTCTGTCAACTGCCTAAGCCTCAAACTCTTTGAATAGTTACTAATTCATGATTTGGTGAAAATTAACGATAAAAGTTCTCTTTGATGGTTGACTGAAATTAAACTCTCAACTATCAACAAGCTATAACATATTCTAATACTTACTAGGTTCCAACAATTCTACTTGTGTTTGCTTGAGTTTGATCCAATAAAACCAGTCTTGCCATGCCAAAATCTGCTATCTTAGGATTCATCTCTTCATCTAAGAGAATGTTGCTTGCTTTGAGATCTCGATGGATAATTCGTAGTTGAGAATCTTCGTGAAGGTAAAGAAGACCTCGAGCAATACCTCTAATGATTCTGTAGCGCTTTTCCCAATCCAACTGTGCTTTCTTGGCTGGATCTGCATATATAGCCGCCAGCAGTTTCAACTCTATGAATAATTAGGTTGTATTGAGAAAGAAGTGAAACAGTAGTGTAATTTTGAAGTGATATATAAAGGTACCAAATATGAAATAATCAAGGCTTTTATTGGGAACAAATTCATAGACAAGTAGTCTTTCTCTTCCTTCCAAGCAGAAACCAAGTAACCTAACTAAATTCCGGTGCTGAAGCTTCACCACTAAAAGCACTTCATTCTTAAATTCGGTATCTCCTTGCCCAGAATCTCTTGACAACCTTTTCACTGCAATTATCTGTCCATTGGAGAGCTCACCCTGAAAATAAATCTGTCAGGTATAGTAAATTATTTGCTAACTGCTGTTATAGCATATTATGTTTGTCTGAATCAAGAGGGGTTACTTACCAAGTAAACAGCTCCAAAACCACCTTGTCCAAGTTTATTAGAATCAGAGAAGTCTTGTGTAGCAACTCGTATTGTGTCAAAGTTGAATTGCAATGACTCGGCAATTTTAATTTCATCCTCTTCTTCATCTTCTTCTTCTCTTTCTTCTTTTTTAACTTCACATAGGGAACGGATTTAAACTAGTTAGTTTTTCGAATATGTTGACTTAAATATATGACAATAAAAATATGACAATAAATTGACTTACCTTCAAGATTTTTCCTTGCCTTCCTCCTCCTTAAACACATGAAGAGACAACAGATGAGAAAAACAACAGCAACAGTAGGCACAACTACGGCAATGACAATTGTTGTTGTGTTGCTACTTTCTGCAAAAACAAGAACCCTCTGCTGCGTTAGAGCGTTGGAGGATTAGGACAATAAAACGGCACAGAGAGGAAAATGATAAAAGTGGATCATGAACTCAACTGTAATTATTAGGCTATTGACAACTAAAATATAATGATAAGTACCTCCCGTGGAAGTGTTAACTGTGGGTGGTGGTGTCTCTGGGTCTATTATCGTTGTCTGTTCGTAGAAGCGGTAGTCTTCATATCTAATATTACAACTGGGTTCAACAACTCTTCCACCTATCTTGTCGTTGCAGCAAGTTGGGATTTGTGAGATAGCCTGATCCAGGCAATCATTGCACTGTGTCTGAGTCAAATCAGGGGTGCACTGCACAAGACCATATACGGCTTGGAAATTGGTAGTTGTGTCATTACCCGTAGCATACTTACGACGGGAGTCACCGGATGCTGCTTTGCCTTTGAGGTCCCTCATTAAGTTTTGGAGCACTTGATTGAATTCAACCGCTCCTGTTGCATTGTTTACGTTCGACATATAAAAGCCAGAAGAAGTTTCCATGACCCCAAATATTGAGCGGTTTGAGTAGCGCAAAAGGCAGTTGTCATAATATATAATAGCCTGCTTCTGGTTTGGACAAAGCTGTGTGATATTGCCTCCGGCATCTTTGAGGCAACTTCGGCACTTATTTGGCTCCACATCTCCCCTGCACAGCCCAATGGCGTTGACTCTGTCTGCGTTTTGACCATGAGAGAAGTTGTAGAAACCATAGTTGATTTCTGTGTTTGAAGAAAGAGTGGATAAAAGGGTGTTGAGATTGTTGTTATAGGTGCTATTTGCTGTGTAATTCCCGTTGTTGTCATCACAGACAGTGAAGAGCTGAGCGCTGGCTTCAGATATTAGACAACAGAGAAAGAAGAGAAGCATGCAAGAAACGGCACCCATCCCATAATCTGAACAACGAACAACCTTAACTGAAGCTTTGCGTATTATCATGATCGGTGCTGTCACTTTATAACCAGAATTTCCTTCGGTAAGTTTCATACTTTTCGTTTCTAGTTTTCCTTTAACATATTACATCTTTTTTTATATTGTGTTTGATAGTTTTTCTTTTCAAATGGTTACTAACTTAAGATTAATTTTTGCTCTAATAATCGTGAGTTGCTTACACCGAAAAGTACACGTAGTCCAGAAAAATAAGTATTCAACGAAAAACTTACTTTTCTGTAGTCAACATTAAAAAGTTTGAAAGCGTAGGCTCGTCGAGCTGATTAGGACAGAAGTGGGTAAAAAGACAGGAGTGGAAATACAAACACCGAATACTGTGAAAAATACAATACAAAATTTAACATTTAAAAGAATAAAGAAAAACCCAAGGCAATAAACAAATATTATTTAAATGCGTTGAATTATTTTGATGTTCCCCATTTTCAATAGAGTTCTTTAAACAATCTCTCATTTATTGGACTTTTCTTTTACTAGACGTCATCCATTTTTTTATACGAGAGAAGATAAGATTCAAAGGAGTAGCGGTGGAAATAATAAGTTAATCTATTTTAATTTTTAGGAAAATAATTTTTTACTTTTAAATTTTGACAATTTTAAATGATATTTTTTAAGATATTTTTTATTTTTTTATTTTTAATATTTTAAAATTACTTAGAAGATGCTATCTTGTAAGGAAAAGTTATCAAAATATCATTGTCATAATTTTTATTAATTTTATATTCATATGTCTAAATTATTTTTCCAAATAATATGATATTAAAAGAAATTTAGTCTGGTTAGCTTTGTAAATAATACGATTTTCTTTTTGTTAAAAGGTAAAAGTGTTTCATGAAAAAAATTCATTTTGAACAGGCTTTATTATATATAATATATAATTCACAAAATTATTTTTGGAGGTATATAGAACAGTGAGTTTGCCGTTTTAAAATTTTCAGACGCTACATAAAATGGACGTAAAGAATAAGTCATTTAAACATTCACAACCATAAGATAAAGCATTAATTGTATTCATTAGTTTATCTATCATCACTTTAACTAACTCCAATAAATGTTGAGAAAAAATAATGTTTCATGGCCGAATCAAATTTCAAATTTTGTTAAAAGGTATATATTAATCAGTATCTCAAAAGCACTAATGAAAAAATAAACAAAAAGTAGAATACAATTTTTTATTTATGTAATTTTTAATAGGTGGCATTTTTGAAACATTCCGAGGGAAAGGTGGGAAGTTGAAATCGATGTAAAGATATTAACTAAAAGTCACGCATCATACTAGTAATTTATTTGGCTTTAGGACCATTAATTGATGTAAGAAGAGAAATTGGTGATATTAAAAATGGTAGATTAAAGGACGACAACTTCTTAGAAGGTTGCCTGATAGAGACGGAGCTGCCGCGTTTAAGTTTACAGATTCAAAACGTCATTGACTAAATTAGGTATATAATTCTCATCTAAATATCTTTTTTTAAGTGATGTCAATGAATTTTCTTTGAAGTTAAAGTCTATTATAGTTTTTTTTTTTATTTTTATGAATGAACATTGAAATTAGTGTTATTTATCAATTGATGTTACTTGTTATTGTTTTTGTTAATATCATCTTATTTTTTTAATTATTATTACAAAGAATCTGTTTCAATCATACAAGTTTCTTCAGTTTTCGAATATAAAAAATATATATTTATTTAGCTGGTTGCTAAAGTATTCGTCTTCGAAATCTTAGCATTAGTTTTATTTAATTTCCATATTTACAAGTCACCTATATTCTTCTTTCTAGAGGGATAATTTATTCTTAGAAAAAGTCATTGAAACAAATATGCATGCAACAAGTTGTTTTTCTTAAAAAACTCTCTTTTATGTGTCTTTATGATCTCGCTAACCGGATCATTTTCAGCTGAATTCTATATTTAAGAAGGATTGGCATTCAACTCAATTTGATATTAAAATCTATTTAATAACTTGTACTTCTTCGGTAAAAAAATTATTTAGATAATAAAAACTATCATCATAAGATACAACCATATTTTTTTTAAAATAATATAAAATTATATCTTTTCTTAAAAAAACAAAAGATTAGTTGATAACAAAATGAACTAATTAAAAAAAGAAAAAAAAAAAAACACGTTGAAACTTCAAAAGCTGGAATAGATATCTATACACCTTAAGTGAATCATAAAGAAATAGCAAAGTGGTGACAAAGGCAATCTCTGCCATAAAAACCAGTTAGCAGGAGGAATAAAACCCAGAACTTTTACTTCTTTTTTCTTTCTTCTAATCACTATGATCATTTTATCACTCCTGAATTCAGTGACTTTTTCAAAACAAGTACTAAATTTTACATGTATAATGTTAATCTTATTTTTTAAAAGTAATTATCATTGAATCATTGAAATTGGTTCGAATTAAAAAAAATTAAATAAAATTAATTTGATTTGAATTTAAAGTTAGAAAATCAATTAACCGAACTTATATAAACTAATTTAACTGGTTTATTTTAATTATGAAGACCATCAACGACGTCTTATATTCTTTCGCTTCATTAACCATCTAAAAAAAGTGGTTAGTTCTTTGTTCATATACTAGAGGTGTAGATAAGGTATATTACAATGGATATGATGAAACTAAAAATCTAATCCAATTAAAATTTTGTTTCATTTTAATTGTTTTTATTAGATGCAATCCGTCTCAATTTATTGTTCATTTTATTGAACTGAGTTTAATCAATTAAAGTTACAAGTTTTAATTGTTTTCCTAAATATATAATTTTGAACACTTTTTTTGTTAGATTTTTTTAAAATAGATCATATTATTTAATGTTTAAATTTTTTTAATAATTTAAGATTTTAAAATATTTAGTTTGATCTAGAGCTACCAAAATGGGTTGGAATCCGTAAGCCAACCTGGGCCCACCACGGGTTCGGACCAAATTGGATTGAAATTTTTTTACAGATTTTAATACGGGTTGATTTTTTACCCAGTTCACCTAGAACTCGACTCATCCGGGTTGAACCTGTGAGTCGGGTTGACTCACCAATCCGCAAGTAAAGGATCACACAAATATTTGTTGTTAAGTTGGGCTTTGCATTTGAGTCATGTTAGATTTTTTTTAGCCAACATATAGATAATTTGTATTTTTATGATTTTGGTTTGTATTTGGATTGTATTGAAATTTATATAAATTTTAATTACAATTATGATTTAGTTTTGACCGAAAAAAATTAAAAAAATGTATTTTTTTAATTAAGTGAACCCGTGAGTCAACCCGTTTAACTCACCAATCTGTGATGGGCCGGGTTCAATTTTTTTTTGGCTTGTTAATAAATAAGCCGAATTAAGTTAGCTAACTAAGTAATCAACCTATAGTGAGTCAAGTCGGACGGGACCGAATTATCCGTTTTGACTAGATTCCCATAGAAGGACTAGTTATCATATACAAACAAACATGGCTTTTCCAAAAGTAAGATCCGCGTCTACGAAAACTTGATGGAAATGATAAATGCAATTAAGTATTTATTAAACAGAATCAGGTAGGAAAGAAACACAATAATCATAAGTAATAAGTGAAAGAACAATACATAAAAAATTTATTCCCAGCGCGGTCGCGGAAATAATATATGGCTAATAATAGCCATCTTTATTCAGTCTATCACAATCATTATTTACGAATAATTTTCTATAAGTATTATATAGATGGATATGGTGGAAGTGTGAAGCATCACATTAACGGGACTGGGGCTGGGGCTGGTGCATATTCTGTAGGTTCATAGAAGCTGTAATTTTCATATCTGATATTGCAACTGGGTCTGCCAACCCTAGCACCTATCCTGCTGCTGCAACATGCTGAGATTTCTGCGATAGCCCCGACCAAGCAACGGTAGCATTCTTGTTGAGGCAAGTCAGGAGTGCACTGAACAACACCATATATGGTTTGATAATTTGAAGCACCTGCGTTTGCCGCTGCATACTTCCGACGAGAGTCACCTGATGCAGCCATGCCTGTTAGAATCCTCAACAAGTTGTTGAGAACTTGATTGAACTGGTACACTTCCGTTGCATTGTTTACGTTCAACATGTAGTACGAAGGTTGAGTTTCCATTAAGCCAAATATTGAGCGGTTTGAGTAGCGCAACATGCACCTGTCATGGTACAAAATAGCCTCTTTCTGGTTCGGACAAAGCTGTGTGAGATTGTCTCTGGCATCGCTCAGGCAGCTGCGGCACTCGTCTGGCTCAACGTCTCCTCTGCACAGCCCAATGGCGTTTACCGTGTCACTGTTTTCGCCGTAAGAGAAATTGTAGAAACCATAGTTGATTTGTGTGTTGGAAGTGAGATTGGATAGAAGGGTGTTGAGGTTGGTTTGGTAAGTGCTATCGGCTGTGTAGTTACCTCCGTTGTTATCGCAGGATACATAGTTATACTGAGCGCTGGCTTGAGATACGACAATGAAAAGGAAAAGGACACAACAAACAAAAGACCTAGAGGAAACAACAGCCGCCATTATGGTTGGTCTGTTGGTATAACAAGTAACAGATTTAGGCTTCGGAGATTAATGAACTTCAATGTCGAGATAGTGAAGTGATTTGGTGTGTAATGTTTGTGTTATTGCTGCTTTTATAACGCAAAGTTCTTTGGCTTGTAACCGTGTTTGAAACGACTCTTAATTTCACAATTCTTTGGCGGAAAATGAAAGGAAACTGAAAAATAGAGACTGGTATTGTCTTCTGTGTTCAAAATCGATTCTTTGAATTTTTGTTTTTACAACGGGAGAAAATGTGGAGTTTTTGAACAATAACACGTAATCTTTTGTACTTCGTAGGAATTAAAAAAAGTTGATGTACCTGATTCGTTAAATGTTTTTCAACATAGAAACTTCTCTAGATTGGTCGCCGGGTGTGTTTGTGCGATTAAATAATCAATCAATTAGAATCACTGGTTAACAGAGTGGTTAGAATGTTCAAATAAGAGTGATAAATGAGTATACCCTCTAGAAGAAACAACTATTTGGTTAACCACGGTGATCCCTAAGGGATTGACCAAGATTATGGATATGATAATCTTGGATCTTCCGATAATTTTTTTAACACATTCTATTGTTAGTTTGCCTTTTCACATTAAAGTCAGGTAGATTTATTAAATAAAATATACAAATTACTAAAATTTGTATATTTTTCTTTTGATAAATTTTAATCAATAGTGAAAAGTTTATAATCAACATTCTTTTTATTTTAAATAAGCTAGACGTCTAGAAATGATCTGATGGACTTGTTCGCTCATGTTTTTAAGGATTATTTTTATCACATATTCTCTTTTTCTCTCTCTCTCTATCTATATATATATTTATATATATATATATATATATATATATATATATATATATATATATATATATATATATATATATATATATATATATAATATATTTGAAAGTTCTACAATGATGACACTGAATTTGTTCTCTTCTGCATATATTCCTAAAGTTGAGCAAATCCATGAGGTCATCCTGAAACCACCATGATCGAAAAAATTTAACATAAAAAACATATTGTCCTTTACTTACTTATACTTAAATAAATTTCTAAATAAATTTATATAAGATATTAATTCACCATATTAAACTCAAAATTTTAGAAAATATTTAGTTCTAGAATTCACCTTTTGCCTTAATTTAATATGGGAAAAGGTCAACCTTTCCCAGAGGACTAACTGCATAACCAGATCCTTATATTGGCTAGATATTACGTAATATAATTCCCTATACCAAATGATTTTAACTCGGCCTTTTTCTTTTGAATATTTACTTTATATTAATATAATACTTAATGGAAGACATATATACTTTTTTTCTCTCCTATAATAATCTCACTTTTTATATGTACAAGTTATGTATTCTTTTATTCTCATTTTTACTCCATAAATTATGTTAATTTTGTTTTTAATTTTCTTAGGACGTGATATTTTATAATATGACACATATAAACGTGACACTAGTCTTTTATTCTTCCAACTCCAAAAAAGACTTCCTACTTTCTTTTTAATTAAAGATAAATAATTCTCTTTTAGTTATAAAATAGACTCCAAATTTACGCTGCCTGTATTCCAAAATGTATTTTTAATATTCTTTTTATATATGGGAATGCCTATTCTAAAATACAAATTTAACATTATTTTCAGGATTAGTTTTTTGAATTTTTAACATGTTTTTGAAATAACTGTTTTGGACCATACAAATATGCACTCAATTCTGGAGATATATTTTTGGAATATACAAAATACGTTCATTCAATTTTAAAGTAATCATTTCAAAATATAAATATAATTTAAACTTGATTTGAGAATAGTTATTCCAATATATCCGAATTGGAGAAACCAGATTTTAAATATCAATAATAGGGATTAAAGTAATAAACATTTCAAGATCAAGTGTGGCATATTTAAACAAGACATTATTGTACAAACAAATTACATGAGAAACATTGGGTAAGCCCTTTTTCTGCTCTAATAAAGTTTGGGCTTGAACTTATTAGAGAGTCCAAGTAAGCCTACTAGTTATCTCTAGGACGCTACTCAGTCTACTCACCCTTATTCTATTTCTTTTCTCTAAAACAGTGCCCCTCCCTTCTTTATCTTCTAAAGTAGAAGCTATGCTAGCGTAACTGCGAAACGTCTCTCGGAGTTAGTGGAAAGCTCCTTCCACATAAGTTAAACACTTGAACCTCATGTTTTCCTCCCTTCTCTGTATGGTAGTGTTGGTTTAGCTTTGGGAATCTTCCTTTCGTGTACCCTTGTATCTATTTCAGCTTCTTAAGCTGCCAGCTGCCGTCATACTATGGTGAGCTTCTGTTAGGGCTCTCTTTCACTGTGGTTCTTTGTCCAGTTAAGGAAAGTTAGAGCCTTTGTGTTTTCTTGAAATATTTTGTATGTTGTGGCTCTGCTTTGTGTTTAAAATGCATGTTTGATGATTGTGGTTGTATAAGAATGAGTTTGTAGTGTTTCACATGAAGTTGCTGGTATGCATGCATGAGAGCATGTGAGATTTGCTAGGCTCGCCCAAGCGAGTGGGTTGTCGCCTTGCCTAAGCGAGACTAGTAAAACCTCTAAAGAATCAGTTAGTCTCATATAGAGCAGGACTGATTTAAGTGGTGAGAGTCGCGGGAGGCCCTAGTCTTTGGCAGGATAATGACCTTAGATGTTTGAAGGTTAACCTTGTGTGTGGTAGGGTGAAACCCATTGGCAATGGCTCTGTAGAGCAGTAGAGGCCACCACAAGTGTAAGCATCCAGTGAATCCGATCTTTCTTATACGTATCCGGATAAATTGAGTCTTAGAGTCATACTGTTTGTTTGCCCTCACATGTTGAATGCCTACTATTCTGCGTGTTTGAAGTTTGTGTAAGATTACTTGCTCAATGCTATGTTAAAAATCAAATTTTATCTCTAACTTACCTTTTTGCTTGTGTTTGTTTTCTTGTGTGGTGTTTCTTTTTGCGATGATCACCGAATCCTTGCATCCTGAAACTCTAAAGAATTCGTTAGTCTCACGTAGAGCAGACTGATTCAAGTGGTGAGAGTCGCGGGAGGCCCTAGTCTTTGACAGGATAATGACCTTAGATGTTTGAAGGTTAACCTTGTGTGGTAGGGTGAAACCCATTGACAATGGCTCTGCAGAGCAATAGAGGTCACCACAAATGCAAGCATCCAGTGAGTCCGATCTTCTTATATGTATTCGGATAAATTGAGTCTTAGAATCATACTGTTTGTTTGCCCTCGCATGTTGAATGCCTATTGTTCTGCCTGTTTGAAGTTTGTGTAAGATTACTTGCTCAATGCTAGGTTAAAAATCAAATTTTATCTCCAACTTATCCTTTTATTTGTGTTTGTTTTCTTGTTTGGTGTTTCTTTTTGCGATGATCACCAAATCCTTGGTGTGAACAGTGGAGATTCCTGGATCATTCAGATGGTAGTGATGCTGCTGCCTTGTCTTGGACATGGTAGCTGATGCTCTTTTGAGCAACTTTTGTCATACTGTTTTATTTTGCAACTCCTTGTTCGGTGAGTATTCTCAAGTTAAGTTGTGTCATGTCTAAGTTAAGCTTATGGTCAATGATGTGTACCTTAGTACTTTTCCTTTCAATATATTATGAATAACTTTAGAAGGTTAATTTTTATATACTTTTTGTTGGTGCTCTATTTTATACTATAAACATGCGACATTTTATTTATTAAAATTATTCTACTAAATTGGGACGTTACACGTTGTTAGACATTGTTAATACTTGAAGCATTGATGGTGAATGAGTATTAGCGAAAGTAAAGTTCAGAAATTGAAACCTCATTTTCTTCATGAACTGATTTACTCCATCGTGTTTCCCTTCAATTGTACTTCCATAACTGCATGTGTGGAATGCTTCAAGTAAAGTTGAATCCCAATGACTCAGAAATTTTAATTTCGTCACCCTCTTCATGTTCTTCTTTGACGTCATCTGGAACGGATTTAAGGCAAGTGATGGACTTTGCAATATCATAAGTGTCAAAATTTATAATAATGTCTTATATAGACTTATTTTAAATTAAAAGCTTTTGAATGAATAAGAGGCTTACAGATGTGTATATTTCATGAAAGATATAGGAAAACAAAATGAAACCACGCCTGTTGTAGCAGTTGCAGATTAATGTTCTTTAGACATACAAAGATCTTTATTCTAACGTTTTGGAGGGATCGGATATTGTTGCTTCATTTCAGTAATTATTTAGATTCAAATTGTAGAGAGATCATTTTTTTTTTTTTGAAGAGGAATTATAGTGAGTCTCTAGACTCGAAATGCAAAGACATCGAGTTTCAAGCTCGAAACAAAAAGACTAAACAATGACAAACAAATTTCAATTTCAGATACTATTTTTTCAATTTCAAACAATACTATGCCCAACAAATCAATGGACATTTATTGAGTTCAGTGAGTTCAGCATGAATTTCCATTAGCATTAAAGGTTGATGGTGGAAGTGTGAGAGGATCACAGTGAGGGTGCTGGTGCATCAGCAGTGGTAGAAGGTTCATCATAGAAGCGAAAGTTTTCATATCTAATATTACAACTGGGTGTTGCAACTCTACCACTTATCTTGCCGCTGCTTGCGATTCTTGAAAAAGCATCAACCAAGCACCGGTTGCAGTCTTGTTGAGACAAGTCAGGGGTGCACTGCGCAACACCATATATGGTGCTTCCTAAATTTGTTGCAGTTGCATTTCCGGCAGCATACTTACGACGAGAGTCACCTGATGCAGAAGCTATGGCTGTTAGATTCTCCACCAAGTTGTCCAACACTTGATTGAACTGCTCCACGTTGGTTGCATTCACTAACTCCAACGTATAAAACAAAGGTGATGTTTCCATGAGGCCAAATATTGAGCGGTTTGAGTAACGCAACATGCACTTGTCATACCACCCAATTGCCTCTTTCTGGTTTGGACAAAGCTGTGTGAGAAGGACCGTTGAATTGTTTATGCAGCTGCGGCATTCTTCTGCTTTAACATCTCCTCTGCACAACCCAATGGCGTATACTTTGTCACTGTTTTCACCGTAGGAGCGGTTGTAGAAACCATAGTCGATTTCTGTGTTGAAAGTGAGATTGGACAAAAGGGTGTTGAGGTTGGTCTCATAGGTGCTGTTGGCTGTGAACCTGCCTTCAGCACTGAGACAGAAGTGATTTAAGAAACTTGGCTGCGCGCTCGCTTGAGCTATGATTATGAAAAGGAGGCAACAGACATAGGAATGCAACCTCGAGGAAACAAAAACGGCCATTGTGTTAGCGTTCTTTCAGAGATTAATTTGGTGAGTAAAATTTGTGTTGTTGGTACTTTTATAAGCAAAATTTGTTTGGCACTCTGTATGAAACGAAACTTTTATCATAGAATTGGAGAAGACGTCACATATGTATGGGAACGGAAGAAACTGTAAAACTGAGACTGGGCCATGCGTGTTCTAAGTACTTTGAATTTTTCTTGTTAAGACGAGGGGAAATGTTTTAAATTTTGATTCGTATTGTGATTGTAATTTGTATCCTTTTTTAAATTTAGAAACTGGTCTGGATTCGTTCCTGCTTGTGTTATAGAAAGACCATGTCAGCTACATACGTATCACTCTAGGAAGAAATTATTAATTTACCGCTCAATAAAACAATACCAAGTCCTTACTTTGAATGGGTAGCATTCAGCAACAAAATATATATGAAATTGTTTATTACAACTAATATTCTTTTATGTTTTTACTAAAAACAATTACAGATAAGTTCTTCAAACAGCCATCTTTGTTTTTTTTTTTAATGTACAAATTGAAATGCATCTCTCTGTTTATTTAATAAAAGGAATACTATAAGTCGTAAAGAGTTCAAATAAGATTTAATTGCAGTAACGATCATTACATTTGAGTATAACCATGTGATTCATATTTAACGAGGATATAGACTACTAATTGAAGCCTCGTTAGCTGATCCTTCAGCACAATAACTTTTCTGTTCACTTGACCCTGTTTCTATAGAACCATACCTCGAAAACTGGATAACTGATAAACAGCTATTTTTCATAAAATAAGCAGGTTGCAATGGAACTGGTAGAGCAAAAGAGTGGCTATCAAGCATAAGCACCACTGATGCCATTGTTGGTCTATCAGCAGCCTTTTCTTGTACACAAAGTAGTCCAATGTGAATGCATCTCACTATTTCATCTCGCAAACCATTATGCAAGGCGGGATCTATAATATTAGCTATTCTCCCTTTCATCCAGTTTTTCCAAGCCTGCAAGAAGTTCATATGAAAACACATTAGCTCCAGTTTTTCACTTCTACCATTGTAAGTGGATTAGCTAATGCCTAATTCTCCGTTATAAACCTTATAATGTCAGAGAAGATGAAAAAGGTAGACATACTAAGCTTAATAGATGCTCTGCATTCTCTCCATTACGAAATCCACTATTCTTTTGGCCACTTACAATCTCTAGCATTATTACACCAAAACTGAAGACATCTAACTTCATCGAGAGTTTTCCATGCCTCGCATACTCAGGTGCCATGTATCCACTGCATGTCAACAAGAACAAGCTCAATTACGTGCAAACATTACCTGTTATTTGGACAACAGTCCATTCTCCTCGCATGTACTAGTTAAGGACACGTATCAGAAACTAAACAGCTTATAATATTTTGATACTTACTAGGTTCCTGCAATTTTACTTGCATTAAACTGTGTTTGATCCACATTAAAAAGCCTTGCAAAACCAAAATCTGAAATCTTAGGATTCATGTTATCATCTAAAAGAATATTGCTCAGTTTGAGATCTCGGTGAATAATCCTCTGCTGAGAATCCTCATGAAGATAAAGAAGACCATAAGCAATGCCTTTAATTATACCGTAGCGTTTTTTCCAATCCAAATGTGCTCTCCCGATGTGATCTGTTTGCCAATGAGTACAATCACTTAATCTTTTAAGCTAGAGTCAAAATCTTTCTTCATTTAGTCATGCAAAAGAAATTATGTGATTGACTAGCTAGAGGTATAAAGTAAAACAAGCATACCAAATATGTGGTTGTCAAGACTTTTGTTGGGAAGAAACTCGTAGACAAGAAGTCGTTCTTCTCTTTCAAAACAGAAACCAAGGAGCTTAACTAAATTTCTGTGCTGAAGCCTTGACATTAACAGTACTTCATTCTTGAACTCAATATCTCCTTGGCCAGAGTTGCTACATAACCTTTTGATTGCTACTACTTGTTCATTGAAGAGTGTGCCCTGAAGATGTCATGGTAACAGTGCTTCATGCATGTAAAATTGGTCAACAATCACTTTTTGACATTAAGATAAATTTAATCGTAAGGGTGGAATGTTTACCTTGTAAACAGGTCCAAATCCTCCTTGTCCTAGCTTGTTTGCATCAGAGAAGTTGTTTGTAGCGACTCTGATGGTGTCAAGGTCAAACCGTGACGACTCTAATTGTATAATTTTATCATCGACCTTAGCTTCACCTAGATGGGGGAGATAGTTTAAAGCCATAACAGTTGAGTTTGTCAAATGGAAATCAAAAGTCCAGCATAGAAAAGTAAAATTTTCCAAGGCAATTATTCAATAGATCAAGTACTACATGTAAGCAATTCATTTATTGAAAATAGTTGTATTCCCTTTTTGGTTTTTGTTCTTAAGTCCCTAAAGTTTTTTTAGAGAAAATCTCTCTTATATGTCAGATTCCTTGTCAGTGCCAAGTAAAAGGAAAATTGATTCATCTTGCAGTAGGTGTCACACGACCTAACTAAGAAGAAATCACAGGAAAAAATATCGACTCTTATATAACAGATAAAATAAACACCTGAACTTACTCTCAAAATACTTTCTTAGCTTCCATAATCTTAAATAGATGCAAATAAGAATCAGCACCCCAGTAAAGACAATAATTGGCACAACGTACTTGGCGTTGACAGGTTGTGATCTGTTGCTTTTTCCTGCATAAACCGAACAGAGAGACAAGGAATTGAAGATGCCTCTAAGGTGCGGAGCTGTTAAGTCTAAAAATACCCTTATGCAATAAGGGTTCTCAATTTTATCTTTCCTTACTCTGGAATAATATCATATAATAATAAAATCTCCCTCAACATATATGTCTGAGAGAGGTTTAAATTTACTTAAGTTAAGATGTACTAAATTGGGAATCAGTAGTAATTCAAACCATGCTGCAAATTGTAACAATTAATACCATGATAAGTACTCTGAGAAGAGTTTGAAGTGGTGTATGGTGTAGGTGAGGATGAAGGAGGAGATGCAAATCCTTGTGGTGGCAATTGTAGTGCTAGTGTCTCCGCAGTAGGCTCATAGAAGCTGGAGTTCATATATCTGAAATTACAGCTTAATTTAACAATTCCGCCACCAATTCTGTTATTACAATATTTGGATATTTCTGAAAAGGCACCACCTAAGCAGTCATTGCACTCTGCCTCAGTCAATTCAGGTGAGCACTGAACAACGGCATATATAGTTTCAGAACTCGGACCAGTTGCATTTCCTGCAGCAAATTTATTTCTGTTAAAGGAATCAGCTGATGCGGCTTTCTCTCTTAGTTTGAAAAGCAACTTGTTCAGCACATAACTGTACTGATTCCAATCTGTTACATTAGCTTCCCACCAAAAATAAAAGCGGAAACTAGAATCTTGGTAACCAAATATCGAGTTATCTGCATAGTGTAACATGCACAAATCAAATCCTCCCACAGCTTCCTTCTGATGTGGACAGTACTTTAGGAGAAGGGAAGTAGAATGATTGAGGCAAGTAAGGCAGGTATGTGGGCTAACATCTCCTCTACAAAGGCCAGTTGCGTAGACTCTATCAGAGTCTTGGCCATAGGAGGAGTTGTAGAAGCCATTATCAATTTGGGTGTTGGAAGTGAGCCTTGAAAGAACAGTATTGAGGTTAGTTTGGTAGGTGGTATTAGGGTCATAGTCTCCACTTTGGTAGCAGATTGTGTAATTGTATTGGTAGTCTGGCTCGGCAATAGCTTGAGAAATAAGAATACCAAGAAGGGACAGGAAAAAAAGCACTGTTTCAGAGACCATGCTGTATAATGTTGTGCTATTCGATTCCAGGCACGAAACTACATATGACTTAGACTAAAGTAAGGGTGGAATTTAAGGCAGAGAAGGAGCGAAGACCGGGATTCAACCAAAGTGAGAGTCACAATTGGTACTGTAAGGAAAGAAAAATAAATTAATTCATTATTAAAAATTTAAACTCGTCAAATAAAATTATACATAAAAACTCTTACTTAGACTTTCTTTCTGTTATTTTTTTTCTCTGCTGTTTTTTTTTTCAACCAAACACGTAAAATCCATTGATTTGTTGTTTTGAATTCTAATTCTAATAATATTTTACAATCTTCATCATAGTCCATTCTTCACGAACAATACTATAATTATAAATTTTTGATTAAAAATAACAATTTTCTTCTTTTGAAAAACGGAAATCTGTTATCCATGCTGCGACAATTTAACAATTTGTCTTTTACCGACAAATTTCCATTAATGATAGTGAATTGTAAAAGAATAGGTTTTTCTGCCCAGTTCTCACGTCTTAGAAAATGCCAGAGTTTCATCTATCATGCGTATTGGTCACGGACAGTAAGTGTTGGACCAAAAATTCACACAGACATTACTGGTCCTATTTTTGTCATGAAAGAAAATTAATTATATCCATGTTAATATCATAAAATAAGAAAGATTATTAACATTTAACTTCTCATGGCATTAACATATACCATTTGAAAATTGACCGTTGAATTTGTCTTGGGTGGAGTGGAGAATGGACACCTTTCAAGACAATGATGGACTTGATAGTGGTTTGCTGAGGAATGACAGATTAAAGTATCTGATGAGTATAGAGAGTTAAAAACGAAGGTAACGGTGAAACGAGTACAACTTTTGTAATTTGAATCGCTTTGTTGATACGAAATCTCCCAACTATAAACGAAACAAATATAAGAGTTTTGATAAGAGTAATTCTGTAAACGAAATCTTTTCACCGAAATGGTGTTGAACAATTCTTCCTTCTTCTCATAGCAAGCACTAAAAAACTGTTTTTCATGATACATTTATGGTTGTTACCTTTGACTATGATCATATAATTTACATCTAACGAGGATATAAACCACTAATTGAAACCTCGTTTGTTGATGCATCAGCAAAGTCAATTTTCTGTTCATTTGATCCTGTTTCCACAGAACCGAACTCCGAAAACTGAATGACTGATGAACATCCATTAATCATAAAATAGGCAGGTTGCAATGGAACTGGTAGAGAAAAAGAGTGGCTATCAAGCATAAGCACCACCTCAGCCATTGTTGGTCTATCATCAGCCTTTTCTTGAACACAAAGTAGTCCAATGTGAATGCATCTCACTATTTCTCCTCTCAAAGCATTATTTAAGACAGGATCTATAATACTATCTGCCGTCCCTTTCCTCCAGTTTTTCCAAGCCTGCAATGCAAGTAGTTCATCTTAGAGAACATTAGTTCCATTTCAGTTTTCTACTGCTACCATTTCAAGTGGATTAATTAATGCCTAATGTTCTATTATAAACCTTATAAAAACGAAGAGGATAAAGAAGGTAGACAGACATACAAAGCTTAGTAGATGCTCCACATTCTCCCCATTTCGGAATCCACCATTCTTTTGGCCACTTACAATCTCTAGTAGTATTACACCAAAACTAAATACATCTAACTTCATTGAGAGTTTTCCATGCCTTGCATACTCAGGTGCCATGTATCCCCTGGATGTCAATAAGGACAGATTCAATTAGATGCAAACATTACCAGTTCTCTTTAAACTAATCCATGCTCCAGATGAAGATTAACTGTAAACTAAATAGTCCTATAATATTTTGATACTTACAATGTTCCTGCAATTTTACTTGCGTGAGTAAGTTCTATCTCAAACAACTTTGCCAAGCCAAAGTCTGAAATCTTGGGATTCATTTGGGCATCTAAAAGAACATTACTCAATTTGAGATCACGATGGATGATCCGTTGTCGAGAATCCCGATGAAGATAAAGAAGACCTCCAGCAATGCCTCCAATTATTTTGTAGCGTGTTTTCCAATCTAAATGTGCATGCTTCGTGGGATCTATATGCCGACACGAGTACAATTATTTAAAGTTTAGAGTCAAAAACCTTTTCTTCATCTAGTCATGCAAAAGAAACAATGTAAGGGACTTGTAGTTTAAGAATAAGCTAACTTACAAAATATGAAGTTGTCAAGACTTCTATTGGGAAGATACTCATACACAAGGAGTCGTTCTTGTCCTTCAAAACAGAACCCAAGTAACCGAACTAAATTTCGGTGCTGAAGCTTGGTGACTAAAACTACTTCATTTTTAAACTCCACATGTCCTTGCCCAGAACCCCTTGACAACCTTTTCATAGCAATCATTTGTCCGTTGCTTAGCTTACCCTGAAAATATATCACAGTCCAGTATTGCATCCAAATATACCATGTTTTAGATGAAGGGGTAATGTTTATCAGAATGAAAAGTTCCATCTTACTCTGTAAACAACTCCAAACCCACCGTGTCCAAGTTTGTTAGACTCAGCAAATTCATTTGTAGCAACTCGTAAGGTGTCAAAGTTGAATTGCAGTGACTCAATAAATGTAATTTCATCATCACTATCTTCTTCTCTTTTAACTTCACATGCATGAAGACCCCAGTAAAATTAGTGCAAGTAAAAGAATAACATCAAGAGAATAATTTCTCGTGATAAACAAGTAGTGAATGGCTAAATTGATTTCCCCTGTTAGCTAACTAGAAGTATTTTGAGAAAAACATACTTTTAACTACTGGAAATATTGACCTAGAATTTGTGTGCATAATCTTCTCTCTAAATATGTTTAGGAGAAAAAGAAAGTAACATAAGTATTTTGATAAGTTAGAACTAATTTTTTTTTTTTCTTTTTTCTAAATTCAATTACATATAAGTTCTTCCAAGCAGCTATCTTTGCTTTTTTATTGTCTACAAAATGAATTCCATCTCTCTGTTTATTTAACAAAAGAAATACTGTAAGTCATAAAGAGTTCAGTTAAGATTTACATTGCTGCCGTTTACATTGGAAGACTACTTTTCTATCAGAAATGAAGATAAATCCATGTTAGACTTACATTCATCCTTTTTTCTTGGCTTCCTCCCACTTAAATAGATGCATAGAAGAGGGAACACCAAAACAAAACAGGCAACTGGCACTGCTATGGTGATCACGGTTCGTGATGTGTGGCTCTTTCCTGTACAACTTAGTATCCTCATGTCGGGATTAAGATTAATAAAATATTCAGCATAAAAAAGGTAAGCATGCCAACATAAGCCCAACTTTTTAACACTTTCCCCTCTACAAATGAGCCTGTTAAACAGCTCACGAAAGAGGAAAACGTTGAAATTATTGAGGTGTAGGCAACTAGCAGGTGACAAATACCTTGTGAGGAAGAGGCGTTGGTGGTGGATGGTGATGGTGGCGCTGGCGCTGGCGCATATGGGAGCAACTTCACCGTAGGTCCGTAAAAGATTTTGGGGTCAAATCTAATTCTACAATTGGGTTTTAAAACAATGCCTCCAGACCGTCCACTACAACAATCAAGGATCAACGCCATAGCTTCCTTCAAGCAGTTAGTGCAATCTTCAGATGTCAAATCAGGCGTGCACTGCGTGTAACCATATATTTTTTGAAATTCTGGAGCAGGTGCACTGCCTGTAGCATACTTTCGACGAGAGTCACCTGATGCAGCTATGCTTGTTAGATTCCTCATCAAGCTTTGAAGCACTGCATTGAATGGGTTCACCCGACCCGTTACATTCAATGTGTAAAATGGTACCTGAAAAGGTTCATTTTCCACAATACCAATTATGGAGCGGTTTGAGTAGCGTAACATGCACTCTGCACCCCACCCAATTGCTTCTTTCTGGTTTGGACAGTGCTCTGCTAAAACGCCTCTGGTGTGGTTGAGACAGTTGAGGCATTCATCCTGTTTTTGATCGCCTCTGCAGAGCCCAACGGCATACACTTTGTCTGGGTCTCGACCATATGAGAAATTGTAGAAACCGTAGTTGATTTCTGTGCGGGAAGAGAAACTGGATAAAAGGGTGTGGAGGTTTTTGTGATACGGGCTGTTCACTGTGTAGTTTCCGACTTTGCTGTAATCGTATACCCAATCGCTAGCTTCCGATATGAATATGAGAAAGAGACAACAAAGAAAAGAAAGGAGCCTCAAAGAAAGTGCAGCCATAGCCTTTGTCATTGTTCTCCTCCATTTACAGGTATAACATGCTCAAGATTCAAACTTTACACAACAATGACGTTTTCTCTCCAGGAGGGTCAAGTTGACTTAGTTCGTAAGTCTTTCGTCACTAAAAATAATAGAAAAAAAAATCAATTTTTATCATAATTAACTTTTAAAATAATAAAATTATATAAATTAATGTTTTAAATTATTATATCTAACAAATCACTTATAAACTCCTACAATTCGTCTTCTTTTTCTCCATCCATGTAAATTTCTAATTTGAAAATTTTATATATTTGAGAGATTATAAAGTATGATTTCTAATATCTAAAAATTATTTACATAATTTATTTTCTTCGGAAATTTTATGGAAGATATAAAGAAATATATTAAGAATAAAATTATTATAAAAATAGTTTATGGACACTAATGACACCTCTAATATTTTTTATCTCTCTTCTTTTCATCGTAGACTTTAATTTTTTTACTGTATAAATACTAGTATTTAAACTTAAATGCTTGATAAATTTGGTATAATACGCTTTTGATAATTGATTGGAATTTATTTACAAATATAAGTAAATTTTAGTAAGTACTGTAATATGTAGTCGACAAATTTTTATAATCTCGAATGAATTTTAAATAATAATAGAGAGTAGATTAGAAGATACTTTATTATTATTTCTCTACCTACGTTTGCAATGAGATTATTTTCGCTTCAAATATTTTTATAACTTTTATCCAATACAGTAAATTATTTATTCAAGTCTTATATTCCTATACATCTTGCGTTTATGTTTTATAGTCTAATTATAAAAAAAAAAAAAAAATATATATATTCTTAGTAAAATTTATTTTCAATCACAACTGAATATTCAAATTAAAAAGTATATAAAACTTTAGTTAAAGATTCCGGTGCTGAATCTATGATTTGAAGCTACCATGGACTTCTGAGTCTTCCTTCACAAAATATACGCTTCAATGGAAGTGCGAACACAATTTCTGTAATTTGAACCACTTTCTTGATATGAAATTACCCAATAATAACAGAAACAAATGTAAGAGTTAGGATAAGAGTAATTTCTGTAAATGAAATGTTTCCACCGAAATGGTGTTGAACAATTCTTCCTTCTTCTCATAGCAAACACTAAAAAACTGTTTTTTCCTGGTACATTTATGGTTGTTACCTTCGACTATGATCATATAATTTACATCTAACGAGGATATAAACTACTAATTGAAGCCTCGTTAGCTGATCCATCAGCACAGTAACTTTTCTGTTCACTTGACCCTGTTTCCATAGAACTACACCTCGAAAACTGGATGACCGATAAACAACTATGTTTCATAAAATAAGCAGGTTGCAATGGAACTGGTAGAGCGAAAGAGTGGCTATCAAGCATAAGGACCACCTCAGCCATTGTCGGTCTATCAGCAACCTTTTCTTGAACACAAAGTAGTCCAATGTGAATGCATCTCACTATTTCATCTCCCAAACCATTATTTAAGGTGGGATCTATAATATTAGCTGCTCTCCCATTTCTCCAGTTTGTCCAAGCCTGAAAGTAGTTCATTTTACATAACATTAGTCCCAGTTTTCTACTTCTACCATTTCAGTTAATGCCTAGTGTTCTATTATAAACCTTATAAAGACAGAGGATAAAGAAGGTAGACATACGAAGCTTAGTAGATGCTCCACATTTTCTCCATTTCGGAATCCACCATTCTTTTGGCCACTTACAATCTCTAGTAGTATTACACCAAAACTAAATACATCTAACTTCATTGAGAGTTTTCCATGCCTTGCATACTCAGGTGCCATGTATCCGCTGCATTTCAATAAGGATACACTCAATCAGATACAAATTGCAAACATTACCTGTTCTCAAGATAATAATCCAGGCTCCTCATCTGTATTACATAAGGATACAGATTAGAAGCTAAAATGTTTTATATATCTTGATACTTACTAGGTTCCAGCAATTTTACTTGCTTTAACCTGAGTTTGATCCACATTAAAAAGTCTTGCAAAGCCAAAATCTGAAATTTTTGGATTCAAATCTGCATCTAAAAGAATATTACTCAATTTGAGATCACGGTGAATAATCCTCTGCTGAGAATCCTCATGAAGATATAGAAGGCCACGTGCAATGCCTTCAATGATTTTGTAGCGTGTTTTCCAATCCAAATGTGCGCGCTTGATGGGATCTACATGGTGCAATCATTCGAAATTTCTTTTAAACTAGAGTCAAAACCTTTCTTCATTCAGTCATGCAAAAGATATAATGTAATGGACTTCCAGTTTAAGAAGTCAACTTACCAAATAAGAAGCTGTCAAGGCTTTTATTGGGAAGAAACTCATAGACAAGGAGTCGTTCTTCTCTTTCAAAACAGAAACCAAGGAGCTTTACTAAATTTCTGTGTTGAAGTCTTGACATTAAAAGCACTTCATTCTTGAATTCAGTATCTCCTTGCCCAGAGATGCTACATAACCTTTTGATTGCTACTTCTTGTTCATTGAAGAGCTTCCCCTGATTAATAACAGACTAACAGTGTTTATGCATGTAAAATTGACCAACAATCTGACCCTTCAACATTTTGCTATACAGATAAACTTAGTTATAATAATGCAATGTTTACCTTGTAAACACGTCCAAATCCACCTTGTCCAATCTTGTTTGCGTCGGAAAAGTTGTTTGTACAGACTCTGATGGTGTCAAAATTTATTAGTGACGACTCTACTTGTCTAACTTCACCGTCATCACCTAGAAGGGGGAGGGGTTTTTAAAGCAGAACATGTAAGCAGTTGATTCTAGAAAATTGTTATATTCTTGTTTTGGTTTCTGTTCTTTAACTTATGGTTATTAACAAACAAAATCCCATTCTTTGAAATCTCGTTTCTTGATATTTTGATCAGGTTGCAAACGACCAAAGAAGGAAATAGAAGATAAAATATTGATTGACTCTTTACATCAAACGTCAAATAAATATCTGAACTTACTCTGAAAATGTTTTGTTGGCTTCCTCACTCCTAAATAGATGCACATAAAGATCAGCAACCCAAAAAAGACAACAATAGGCACAACGTATTTCGCAATGACAGCTTGTGATTTGTTGCTTTTTCCTGCATAAACCCAAGAACTCTTCCGGTTAATATAATCTTTTATCTTGAAGACAACTCAATTTAGTCATGAAACTGAATGGAGAGACAAACAATTCAAGAAACCTTAAAGATTCCGGATATTTTAAGTCTAAAACACCTATAGTACTTGGTTAAAATCTTTTTCTTTTCCTACAATGGAATAACAGTAAAAGAAATAATTTCCAACATATGTAGGTATGTGTGAGGTTTTACTTGGGCCAAATAGATGCTGCTTGATGATCAATATATTCACTTCTAACCATGTAACAATTAATACCGTGATAAGTACTCTCCGGGGAATTTGTAGTGGTGAATGGTGAAGGTGAAGGAGGAGGAGATGGTGACAACTGTAGCGTTTGTGTATCAGCCGTAGGCTCATAAAAACTGAAGTTTTCGTATCTGAAATTGCACCTGAATTTAATAACCACTCCACCAGATCTGCTATTACAACATTTTGGTAATTCTGAAATAGCGCCACCTAAGCAGTCATTGCATTCTGCCACTGTCAAGTCTGGTGCACACTGAACGGCAGCATATACAGTTTGAGAATCCGGAGCTGTTGCATTTCCAGAAGCATATTTACGATTCAAGTTGGAATCAGTTGTTGCAGCTTTCACTTTTAGTAGTGGCAGCAACTTCTTCAGCACATAACTGTACTTGTCCCAGTCTGTTACATTGGTTTCACTCCCCAAGTAGACCCGGAAATCAGAATCATAGTAACCTAACACTGAGCGATATGAATAGTGCAACATGCATTCACCATATCCTCCCACCGCACGTTTTTGACGCGGACACTGTTTTAGGAGAAGTGAACGAGAATTGTTGAGGCAAGTAAGGCAAGTATGTGCGGTGACATCTCCTCTGCAAAGGGCAGTTGCGTAGACTCTATCAGAGTTTTGGCCATAAGAAGAGTTGTAGAAGCCATAGTCAATCTGAGTGTCGGAAATGATCCTTGAAAGAACAGTGTGGAGGTTGGTCTGGTAGGTGCTATCAGGAGCATACTCTCCACCTTCTGCGATGCAAACAGCGTATGGATATTCTGGGTTAGCATTAGCCAGAGAGGTGAGAGTAAAGAGTAGAAAAAGGAAAGAAAGAACACTCGGAGAGACCATGGTGTAGTAAGATGTTAAGATTGTTATGTTGTAATGTTGTATGTCTTTTCAACAAAGTATGAATGATGTTTTCACTGACACTGTCAACTTTGTCAGGTAATGTTTCCATTGGTAATGTTGAGGAAAAGTCTGCTTACTTGCTATCTGCAATTAGTTTGTCTTTGACCCGAAATGCATATCATTCAACCATCATATTATAGTTATTGTGTAATAGCCCATTAACGGTTAGGATTTGACTAAATTTTAGGTACACACAAAGGTGTCTGGAGAGGATTCATTTGTCTTTGCCTATGAAAGTCGGACATTATAATACCTACCCTCTAAAAGTATATTTATCTTTATGTGGTATTCGTTACTGAGTATAAAATATAGGAATTCAATTCAGATACTGTTGAAAATTAAATTATATAACTGAATTACACTATTTTATGATTTGAATGAAAATATTTTTTTATATATTGATTAAATTATATTTAATTATTTGAAAAAATGTTTTTATTTTCTTTTTCTTAAGTAGTCGAGAAATTCAAACCAACTGAGTCCACAAACCAACGAAATGTTGACATGCTTAGAGATACTTAAACGTGTTAGTTAAAGTTATATTTTATTAGTAGAGATATTAATCATTTCCGCTTAAGTAAAGAAGAAGAAAAAAACAGTTTGGCTCCATACATAAAGTTAGGCGGGTCAAAATAATACAGCAAGAGAAAGGAATGGCAAGGAATTATCCTAAAAAAGGACAAAGAATTCAGTCCTATCCAAATTGAAGTTTCTATTTATAGAAACACCGTAAACTGAAAGATCAATTAAACAAAATTAAATCAATGGTAATATTTGTAAGCGATAAAGCTTAAAATCTATTAAAATAAAAAATAAATATTTTAGTAGATATCATATTTTTATTATATTGATATTTTAATGGTTAAAATATTAAAATAAATAATATAATATAAAATTATCCAAAAATTAACAACAAAAAGAGTGTATACCTATAATATATCATGCTGGAAGAATAAAATAAATATTTTGATTATCAAGTATCTTACACTTAACCTACAACTATGCAAATTAATATTTTATTATAATTTTATATATATAAATATATATATATATATATATATATATATATATATATATATATATATATATATAATTTTTTATTTCCCTGAATAATTTTTTAAAAGTAGACAATATTATTTATTATTTAATATTTCAAAAACACATGTTTATATGAATACTTTAATTATATTACTGTTTAATGATTTCAATATAAAGAAAATTCAATTTAACATATTTAAATTCAATAAAGTGATTGGATTATCTGAAAGAGTGTCCAGGACATGGGACTTGAGCCTATGTTTCCAACCAAGTTTAAAATAAAATGAAAAAGGAGAAAAAATGGACAAAATGCATTTGCTTCCAGGCACGTTCATTTGATTTTCTTATACGACCCAGATAAGATAAGCTGGTATTAAAAAAATCGAATCTTAGATCAGTGTGATGAGTACAGTTAAAAAAATTAAATATATTTTTAGTTACTTAAATTTCAATTAAAATTGAAATTAGTTATTTTTTAAAATTTTGGATTGATTTAATTTTTTAATTTTAGAAATGTATGAATTCATTTCTTTTAACCACATTTTATTAAATTTATTTGACATTTCATGATAGCATTTCAATTAATATTGAAACAAAAATATATCAAATTGTATAAATAACTTAAATATTATCATGAAACACGAAACGTCAATTAAATTTAACAAAATTTAGTTAAAAGAACTAAATTCATAAACTCTTAAATATAAAAAACTAAATTAAATTAAAATTAAAAAAAAAAACTAATTTCATTTTTTTTAAAGAAAATATTTAATCCGAATGAAACAAGAGATTGGTTACTGAAGTTGGAATCAACAGAAGGGTCACTTTATTATAATTTATAACTAATCTGGTTCAGCGATGATTTGGCAGATTGAGCCTTTGATTCAGTTTATGCACTTGCAACTGGGTCATACTCTTCTGATTGAATGACTGAGAAATTTCTGCTTGGAACGGAGAAAGCAGGCTGAGACGGCAATGGAAGCGAAACAGAGTGGCTGCTAAGCATGAGTACAATAGAGGCCATGGTTGGTCTATCACCCACTTTTTCCTGAACACAAAGCAACGCAATGTGGATAAATCTCATTATTTCATTTCTCGAACTGTCCGCAATTGTTGGATCAATAATGTTTGACACTGTCCCGTTCCTCCAGTTTTGCCATATCTGCAAGCAGTTGATCAATAGTACAAATATTGATTCAGATTCAGCCTTAAAGATTACAATTCTGTAAGAAACTAACGGAATCTAACCTAAGTACAAGGAAAACAAGTCATTAAAAGAATAATGATTACTTACATAGGTTAGAAGATCCCCTTCATTCTCCCCTCTTTGTACCCAACTATTTTTCTGGCCACTTACAATCTCAAGAACCAATATGCCAAAACTATAAACATCAGATTTCACTGAGAATTGTCCATAGAAGACATACTCTGGCGCCATATATCCACTGCATGTCCAAATCGATCATCTCATTAGCACTTACGTAAAAATATTGGCAACTTTGTTCTTTAGAGAGATGGTTTTGTTTTAATTGAAGACAGTGATTAATATAAATTATTTGGCAATGGCGTAGAACATTCTAATACTTACTAGGTTCCAACAATTCTATTTGTATTGTCCTGAGTTTGATCCACTTCAAATAATCTTGCCATGCCAAAATCTGATATCTTTGGATGCATCCCGGCATCTAAAAGAATGTTACTTGCTTTGAGATCACGGTGAATAATGGTCAAACGTGAATCCTCGTGAAGGTAAAGAAGACCTCTAGCTATGCCTCTTATAATTTTGTGTCGCTTTTCCCAATCCAACTCTGCGCGCCTAACTTCATCTACAAACCAAAGCCAAGATACCATATTCTCAACGAGTTAGAATGTTTATGAATGAAGAATAGATGGTTCAGTTCCGTTAGTTTTGACTTACCAAATATGAAGAAATCGAGGCTTTTGTTGGGAACAAATTCATACACCAATAGCCTTTCTCTTCTTTCCAAGCAAAATCCTAGCAGCTTAACTAAATTTCGGTGCTGAAGTTTGGCCACTAACATCACCTCACTCTTAAACTCAATTTCTCCTTGGAGGGAGTTCTCGGACAACCTTTTCACTGCAATTTCCTGACCATTGGAGAGCTTACCCTGAAAATTTTAATTTTATGATTGTAAGTCAGGGTAATGGCCTATCAGGTATACATATACTAGTACATTTTTAGATGTGATGATGTACATCTTTCTATGACACTGTTATATTTACCTTGTAAACAGGTCCAAATCCTCCTTCTCCTAGCCTATTTGCATCAGAAAAGTTGTTTGTAGCCGTCATGATTGTGGATAAGTCCAATTGCAATGTCTCTGCTGATCTAATTTCATCCTCATTTTCAACTTGAACTGGGAATTAATTGCAACAAATCAGTTCTTCAAATGGAATTCTGCTTCTTTTTGGGAAAATCTTCTCCTTATAGTCGCTTACTTGCTTATTTATGATAACAATAATAACAACTTTCTTTTGGGAACTTGATAGAGCTTATAATATAAAATTTATTATATGTCGACTACTTACATTATGTCAATCAGAAATTCTACAATTCATTATTTGGATAAGCTGATTTTCATACACTTTTAAAATGTTTCTATTCCCTCTCCACTTGCATTTTATTATATAAACACCTATTGCTGTATGTGACCTTCTTTCTCATTTTATATTTCCTGACAGTGATTGAACCATGCACTTTTTTCCAACAGCGGAAGAAATTTTATATTCTATTGTTCTGCTAAATAGCAACTAGAATTCTAAAAGAATTATTCGATAACTCTACAATCCAATTTCATATTCCTGAGTTTTACCCTATAAACTCCACATCAAAGGATTAAATCAAAAAATAACATACTAGAAGAGAATGTCATGTTAGGTTACCTTCAATCTCTTTCCGTGACTTCCTCGTTCTTAAATAGACGCACATAAGAATTACCAGTATGACAAAGGCTATTGGCACAACTATTGCTATTACAGTTAGATAAGTCTTGCTCTTTCCTGCCAAAACAGAACTTCAATAATTAGTATATTTCTAGGACTGAGGATAATAAATTAGTTCTCAACAAAGTCTAATCACTTTCATGGAAAAGGATTTCATCAACAAGTTTCAATCTTGTAGGTTAAGTACACTCACTTCTTTCTTAGAATTTATTAAAATCATCAAATTGCACTAGTTTCATCATTGCAAGAAGGATTTGACGTTTACCTTCTGTGGACAAGGTATCGGTGGTTGAAGGAGGAAGAGCAGACACCTTTGGTGCTGGTGCTGGTGCTGGTGCTGGTGGTATTTCAACATGGGTAGGATCATAGAAGCTGTATGTCTCATATCTGAAGTTACAACTAGGCCTTACAATTCTACCACCTCTCTTGCCATCACAACATTGTGGAATTTGTGGGATAACCCCACTCAAGCATTCGGTGCAATCTTGTTGTGACAAGTCAGGGGTACACTGCATAAGACCAAATATAGTCTGAGAGGCTGGTCCTGAAACATTTGCTGCAGCAAACTTACGCTTGGAGTCCCCTAGTGTAGCTTTGCCTATGAGGCTGTCTAGCAAGTTCCTCAACGCTTGATTGAATTGATCAATGTCTGTTGCGTTTACAGGGTTCCACATATAGAAAGTAGGTAAGGTTTCCATGGTGTTGAATAGTGAGCGGTTGGAATAGCGTAACATGCAACTGTCATACCAACCAATTGCCTCCTTCTGATTTGGACACAGTTGCTGGAGAAGGACTTTTGAATCATTCAAGCATCTACAGCAAGCGTCTGGCTTGACATCTCCTCTGCACAGTCCAATTGCGTTTACTCTGTCACTGCTTTGGCCATGCGAAAAGTTGTAGAAACCATAGTCAATATCTGTGTCTGAAGAGAGGTTGGACAAAAGGGTATTGAGATTGTTGTGGTAGGTGCTGTTAGCAGTGTAATTACCCTTCTCGTTCATACAGAAGTGGTATAAGAAACTTGTTTGGGCATAGGAGTGGGATATAGTTAGGAGTATGAGAAACATACAGAGGAATCCGAGCATTGTTGAAACCATGGCCACAGTTGTCTGATTGGAGTAAGGTAGTGAAAGAAAATAAAGGGAAGATTTATTGTTGATAAAAGGTGTGAACATGAACATTTAACTTTTGACCTTAAGGTCCGTGTGATTGCCACTGTCTACGGGTTAACGTATTATTGTCATTATTCATTCAGTTGACTACCAAGCTCCGGTTGAACTTTGAACAATTCTGTATCACAAAAACTTAATGTGATGTGACGGAAACCACTAGCATATGGTAAAATATACAGAGCAGTCACCGGTGATTTCCTCGTCAAATTAACAGCATAAATGAAGTGCTTATTTTTTAATTTTATTTTAATAACATAATTTTATATTTTTTAATATTAATGTTCTTACTTTTCAATTTACTAATTTATTTGTAATGTTTTACTTTAAAAGAATATATAATATACTTTAACTCCTATAATTTATCTTTTAATGTGTTATATGTTGTAGTAATTTATTACATATTTGTCTTCTCCTTCATAGACATTCACAATAGGAACACTGAAAATTAATTGGTTATAATTAATGTCAATGTCAAGCAGAAGTTTTTAATTCATATATTATTTGAATTAGTGATATGTTTTATATATTAATTAGAACCATTTTTTGCAAATAATTAGTACATCTATAATATTAACTACTAACTGACAATATAATTTAAAAAAAAAATTAATACATTATATGTGTTAATAATTACTTTAAATTAACCCATTTTTTCTATTTTACTTTAGAATGTGTTGTTGATCCTTGTTTCAACAGAAATTTTAATTACTAGATATTTTTCTTCCAAATATCACGAGTGTTGACCTCTTCCATCGTCTTTTAATCCCGGAACGTAAGTGGCGGTTCGTACACAAAATATCACGACGAGTGTTGACCTCTTTCGTCGTCTTTTAATCCCGGAACGGAAGTGGGACGTGTTAATGTCACCAATCTGTAGACGACATGTACCCACCACATGACACAGCTACTATCATGTGATACTAACAAAAAAAAGACTAAATAACTTCAATTTTTTCAAAAATTATGATCTAATGCAGAAAGAAAAATTAGGAGACCATTTTGGGACCGAAGAAACGATTAGCAAGTAGAGGTGGAGCAGAAAGGCATTGAGGTGGGCCAAAAGAGTGATGCTTGTTCTGATTGTTGGATGCGGATGAAAAATTAGCTTGAAAGAGAGAGGAGTTAACCACCTTATTCTTTTCTAGGCGTTCTTCTCGGGCAAGTAACAATGCTTCAATATCCTTGACAGGGTAAGGATCTAAACGACTTGGAACAGAAGTTATAAAACAGTCATACTCCTCGGAAAGACCATCCAAGATGGCTTCAATATGTTCATCGGTTGACAACGGAGAACCTATGACAGCGAGGGAATCTACAATTTCTTTAATGTCAAGAAGATAGAGTGGTACAAAAAGATCTTTCTTTGATTGTCTGAGTTGAACTTTAAGTTTCTTGACTGGAGCTCTGGTGTGGTGTGAGAAGCATAATATGTGGCCAGATTTGAGATGAAGAATCAAGACCCACCATTTTAGTGAGTATAGGTGTTGTCATGGATGGTAGAAGCCAAGCCACAATTAGTTGATCTTGCTCCTCAAAATTAAGGAAGTCTGGGTTGATCGTATTACTTGCCGCGTCTGTAGTAGAAAGAAAACGAGTAAGAGTGTGGTGTCCATCAAGAAAGTGTAACAGGTTGAACCCACGAATTGTAGCTAAGACCTGCTGCTTCCAAATGAGGTCATTTTCATCTGATGATTTGAGAGTAATGGGTGTGGTGAAAGTTCTAGGTGTGATGGAAGAAGCGGAAGAAGAAAGTGTGCTATCAAATGAAACGGTTATTTAATTTAAATGATGGGAAGTTATCTATCATATAGTGTAAAATCTTAACTTCAAGATAAATAGAATATCAAATTAATGGAGATTTTAACTAGCTAGGATATACAATTTATTTATACACAACACTATACATATACTACCGAGGGATAAATACGCTCACAGACATTTCATTTTTCGATTGTGTAGAACCTGAACTGGATCCTCCTACTACCATCCTGTGATCTAGTCCACTTTGACTAAAATTTATTGGTTTTTCAGGAAATGGCAACTCAGATAAAGAGCTACCGAGATATGAAACAACTTGTGTCATTGTAGGTCTGTCATGAGGCTTCTCCTGCACACATAATAAACCTATTTGGATGCATTTTATGACTTCACTGTGATTGCAAGATTCCTTAATGTTTTTGTCTAATATGTTTAATGGTGTCCGATCCCTCCATTGATCCCAAGCCTGCAATCAAATTCATAAATCAAATATTAATTGGATCTTTCCCTTCTTTATGCCGGATTAGTAACAATTACTGTAAAATAATCTCATACAAATAAATACATACATAGCTCAAAAGGTCATCATCATCTGAAAAAACTTGTCTGGCATTCTTTTTTGCACTAACAATTTCTAGTATTATAACTCCAAAACTGAAAACATCTGATTTTTCTGAAAATTGTCCGTGCATTGCATACTCCGGTGACATATATCCACTGTTACAAACATCAATGTTAGAAAACAAGTATATTTCAATAAATTAAAGATGTCCTTTGATAGATAACATGAAAAATTATACTGAAGAGAAAAATACTTACTATGTTCCTACAATTCTATTTGTATTTCTTTGATATTGATCTACACCAACAATTCTTGCCATTCCAAAATCTGAAATCTTTGGATCCATGTTGTCATCCAATAATATATTGCTAGGTTTGAGATCACGGTGTATAACTTTCAATCGCGAATGTTCATGTAAATATAAAATCCCTTGTGTAATTCCTTGAATAACTTTGTATCGTTCTGACCAATTCATTTGACTACTTTTGTATGGATCTGTAAATGAAATATTCAATCTAAAGTAAGAAAAAAAAATATAAGGGAGTATTTTTCTACCAGCAGAAGTATTTCATAGCTCAGCAGCAAATAGTAGTGAGATAAACTTACCAAATAGAAAGTAGTCTAGGCTTTTATTAGGCACAAATTCATAAATAAGCATCTTTTCTTGAGCTTCCAAACAAAATCCTAACAATGTCACTAAATTTTTATGTTGAAGTTTTGCTATTAACAGAATCTCATTCTTGAATTCTGCTGCACCTTGGCCTGAACTATGTGAAAGTTTTTTCACTGCTATTTCTCGTCCATCTGGAAGGATACCCTAAGAACATAAAAAATGCAGGTTAACTACAGGAAACAAATAGAAACAGGCATGCGTATATTTTTAATATTACTTTATCACCTTATAAACATCTCCAAATCCACCTTCACCTATCCTGTTTTCATGTGAAAACTTCTTTGTGGCAACTTCCATTGTGGCCAAATCAAAATGTAACGATTCCAAAGTGGAACTTTCTTCTCCAACTAGAGGAACATCCAAGAGCTGAAATTAGTAATTTTATCCTTTTAAAGAAATGGGAAAGGATCAGGCTTTCTTTTTCAGATTACTTACAATTTTCCCTTAGAAGAGTGTTGTATTTCTTCCTTGATCTTTTGAATATGAAATAGCAGACACCACATAAGAGAATTATCGACACAATAACAAGGGCAACAATGACGATTACTCGTAATACATAATGGTTATTTCCTGCATAAATAATTGCACGAAAAAGACAGGCTTTAGTAAGTACAAAAAGAAAGAAAGGTGATGATTCATTGCATATACATATTGATGAAGATTAGTATGCTGCAGTCACATGAATTCAATTCACGAACACTAATCAATTTTTCATATTACTGAAGAGCGGTTTCAATCTCCTTCCGTCGAGTTCATCCAACGCACGACCAGTGACATCTTATCTGTTTCATATTTGGTTTCTCTCTGTGACCGTCAATGTTACTGACGCCTCCAACACCGCCATCTTCTGCTACACAACTTCCTCTGACGGTGGCATTGTTGTTGTCTCCGTCGCCAGAATCTCTAAGTACGAGTAGATAGGTTATATTATATTTGTTAAGAAAAATACCTGATGAGGGTGCTGACGTGGCGCTCGTATTGTAAAACTGAAACAATTCGTATCTAACATTGCACCACGCAAGCAGAGCCCTCGCGCCCTGTTTTCCTTCGCAGCACGACGGTAGAGTTGAAATGGCGTTTTGCAAACACTCTTCACAACCACTATTCGTTAAGCTTGGCTCGCACTCCGTCAGAGCGTACACCCGAGACAAGGATCCGGCGAATTCTCTATCGCCGGTGGCGAATTTCCTCGCCGAGTTAGAACTCGCACTCTCTTCCACCAAATCGTCCAACAAGCCGAACAACGTGCGGTTAAAGCTGCCCAAGTCGGAGGCGGAGATGTTTTGACCGTTCGATAAGCTAGCTCCGGGTTCGGTGCTGGCAGGGTCGAAGTAGGTGTTGGTGAAACGGAGCGTGCACTCGTCGTACCATATTACGGACTCTGTTTTGTTGGGGCAGAGTTGTGTTATTTCGGTGGCGGCTGTGGTTATGCAGTCGTTACACGTGGCCATGGAGACGTCGCCGCGGCAGAGGAAATAGCCGCTGGCGACGCTTGTGGTCCCCAAGCCCATGGCGGAGGAATAGGAGCCGTCGGATTGCGAGATGTTGGAGACGAGAGATTCGAGGAGGAATTTGAGATTGGTTTCGAATGTTGCGCTAGAATTGTAGGATGCGTTGGTTGGGCAGTAATTGTAAACCGGAGCTGCAGAGGAAAATAACGGTTCAATTACGAAGAGAGACAGGAAGAGAAGAAAGGTAACATGGTTGGTGGAGTTGGAGAGAAACATATTGCGCCAAAACATTGTTTCGCGCACAACACAAGATTTTGGAATTGGAATAGTAAGTGTATTATCAACTATCTATAAGTTATTGTAATTATAAAATGATACACTCTCAGATATGCCTTACACGTACATTTTTCTGTGTGTGATGTTGGACAAATTGAAATGCAGGTCTAGAAGCAACCGCACAAAGACCTAGTCCACTCACCAGAAATTTCAGAATGAAAGTTTGAAAAGCTAGCCTACTTTTCGGTTGATATCAATCATATTTACCTCATTCAACCTTTTTCTTTTTGTCAATTTTGCACCAGTTCACGTGTTAAATGTATTCAAACCCTACCATTTATTGATTGATCAACATAAGTTTATGACAAAATAAAAGAAGTTGGTATTTTAAAACCTTTTCTGAACCAAAAAAACAACAAATGGACAGCACTTGAATTAGGATAAGGGTTAAGAAAGAAGCTAAGAACCATTTCGCTGACCGCCGCCTCCTGTTAGGTCCCATGCATGCATCATGTTCACCACTCTATTCTCAGATAACTTTCAAATAATTACTCCTTCCCAAGGTACAATCAGGCGGGTTCAGTAGTAAACAAATTGAGTACTTTCTGTTATATATGTATGTAAGTTCAAACTTTGTTAATATAGACAAAATAAATATTTTCTACAATATAATCAAATTTAAGTGCAATACTTAAGGGTTTTTAAGTATACGATTCTCTAATTCAAATTTCCTTTTAACAATCAATACGAAGTTTAAGTACCACTTTCTTAATCTATTACTGAAATGAAATTATAATATTAACTAATCAACAATACTACGCGCCTAAATTTCATCCGTAATATCATATTACAACGCTGTGATTCCTGTGTATTAAATAATTTTATTAATTCAACAGAATGACTTAGAAAGCTTATCATGATGGCTAATAAAAAACTTTATATATAGAAATTTAAATGGATCGTATTTACTGAACTATTTTTGTATTTATCAGTTTAAAATAGTTTTTTAAAAGTTTACTGTCAGGATTTAAAGTTGCCCTACCTTGTGTAATATCACTGCATGTTGTTATTATAACATGAAAGCTGTAACACTTTAAATTTGAAGCTATGTTTCCTAAAAGTAAAATCTGAAGTTATCTAATTTGTATTTGGCCTTGCCTTATAATTTTCAGTAAGAGGTTTTATTTTATATTATTCAATGCCAGATATCCATAGTCTTCAATCACGACTTTTCTCCTCTCTTTTAAACTAAGACAGCAGACATATACTGTAATTGCGAGTAATAAAAAAGGTATATACTATCTTATATCTTATTTCAAAAAATTAAAATAAGAAAAAAATATACCATACAAAATAATACGTAAAAAGGAGTTTGCAAAATAGGCAAAATTGGAGATTAACTAAGCTCGTTTTGGCTACCGGTGAGTCTGGTTAAACCAATCGGTTCGCAAGCAAACACATTAATTAGATGCTTTTTTAATTAGATGAGTAGGAAATTAAATAGGTGAAAATTATTAAGAGCCGACATTTTATTTTTCCCTTGGTCCATGTTTTTGTTGAAAAATCTCAAATAGGTCATAAGATTTTTTTTAGTCTCAATTAGGTCCATATTTTTGAAAATGTGTAACAATTAGGCTCATTCCGTTAGTATAGAGTTAACGGTGTTAAAGATGTGCCACGTGTCAGCTCCACATTTTTTTTGAATTTTTTTGAATTTTTTTAAAAAATTTTGAATTTTTTTTTAAATTTTGAATTTTTTTTTTTTAAAATTATTCATGCCACGTGTTACGTCA
>Ga0214542_1002544_pt1 | contig 37614 bp, 28 predicted proteins | sample CNSS1metaG_FD_160096 | JGI IMG/M metagenome (GOLD analysis project Ga0214542, IMG submission 160096) | Root nodule microbial communities from cowpea collected in UCLA plant growth center, Los Angeles, California, USA - CNSS1 | ecosystem: Host-associated > Plants > Roots > Nodule | place: USA...
CAACCCAAAGTCAAGGTCAACAAGTCAACTCAAAAATAGTCAACCAAGCCAACTTAAAGGAATTTTAAACTAAAGAAAATAAAAGCAAAGGAAGGGATCAAGGAACTCCCTTTCTTCTAAGCATGTGTCATGGGCCATCATCCTTGGTAGGGATCAATCCTTTATCACTATCTTCATTAAGCCAATGAAGTTTGTAACGTTTGGGATGGGGTAACAAAGTCAAGTTCAACTTCTCAACCATTCTTGTGCTACAACAGTTGCAACAAGACCCACTATCAATGATCAGAGAACAAGTATTGTTCAAAATGTTACAGCGAGTGTGGAAAATGTTTTCTCTTTGATCATTGAGAGTAAGGGTAGGCTGGTTATTGAGAAGCCTCCTAATCATTAAGAGAGACCCTTCTTGAGCATATGAATGAAGTTTGTCCTTAAACGAATTGTCACTGTGGGAATCACTAGAGGAGGAAGATTCCTTAGAAGACTCCCTTTGACTGTTGTAGAGGTCTTATCCCTTTAGCACAATGGTGCGCTTGGTAGGACACTGTGATGCCACATGACCTCTACCTAAACATTTAAAACACTTGATCTCACTACCTCGCTTGGAGGTCTCACCCTTATCTTGACCTTTTGTTGGGTGTCTATGAGCGGTCTCCTTTGCATGAGAAAAATCTTTCTTTTGAAAATCAGATTTTGAAAAAGAGATTGAAGAATCCTTGCAAATAGGTTTCCTCAAGAGTTGTTGCTCAACTTTGATGCACATTTGAACAAGTTCATTTAAATTTTCATATGGGAGCAACTCAACTCTATCTCTTATGTTGTAGTTTAGACCACTCAAGAACCTAGCAATGGTTAGATCCTCTTCCTCATCTATCCCAGCTCGCAAGATGTACAACTTCATCTTTTGCCTATATTCCTCCATAGACATGGTTCTTTGCTGGAGCCTTTGGAGTTTATCCATAAGCTCTCTTTTGTAGTATGAAGGAACATGGCGAGCATGAAGGGTCTCTTTGAGATCAAAAAAATATTCAATCTCGAGAAGGCCTATTTTTCTCTTTTGGAGGACAAGGGTTGTCCACCAATTTAAGGCATGACCTTGGAAGCTGAGGACAGCAAGAGAGACACGTCTCTCTTCCTCAACCACGTGGTTGTCAAACAGTTGTTCAACTTTTGCCACCCAATCTAGATATGCCTCAACATTGTCTTTTCCATAGAATGGAGGCAATTCTATTCTTTTTTCTTTGGGGTGAGGAGGAACACACCTTTGTCTCCTAGTGTAAGGAGATTACCTTGGAAAGGGGCGTTGTAAGTCCTCCTCCTCGCCACTAAGATCATGGCGATGTCTTGATGGGGGCGAGAAGATCTAGGAGAAGCACGGCGAGTGTGTGGAGGATTTCTTAATTGCTTAGATATGAAGTGCAAATTGGCTTGCATGGCAGCCATTTGAGCCTTGATGTCACTCACCTCTTTGGTAAGATTGTGAAGTACACGAGGGGAAACATCTCCCTCATCATCCGCACTAGTGTTATGTTGTGTGGGTGGTGGTGAGTTTTGTTGGGTTTGCACCCTTGCACGTGTAGCCCTTCTAGTGCTCATGATTGACACGATCTAGAACTCTAGACAAAGTGTGAATAGAAGTTTGAAGAACACAAGTGAACCTCCAAGTAGGTGAGGTGAGTCTAAAAAGACCACTTAATAACCAAGGCCAATCCTAGCCAAGGCACACTTGTGCAAGTTTGAAAAAAATTCACACAATGGCTAAGTGCTAAATGATGAGAATCACTTGACACTAGTTCACAAAGAACAAAGAATAAAGAAAGCTATAAAACACTAAAGACAGACCCTTAATTGGCCAAAATATGTAGAGACTTTGGTCTCAAAATTTTAAGCCACTAAACAACGTGAAAACTTGAATATAAACTATGCGGCCTAATGTAAAGTGAGAAAGCACTTAGAACTTTCAACACACTTACAACTAAAAGCGAATTACTAATGGAGGATAAAGGTTCTACTTGGGATATAGGATTGAACACCTTGTGGTTCCCCAAGACACCTAAGTAGGCCAAAATTACAAGTTCAAAGAGAATTAAAATTGGTACACAAAAATTAGGCAAAGAGGAGCAACCCGAGAGCACCAAACTTTTAGTGAACTTTGGGTAGAAAGTGAGGCACAAAGGATGCTCCAAATTGACCAAAATATATGACCAAATTGTAGAAAATCTGGTAAACTAAAAAGATGCAACAATTACAAGCCATAATGGCCAACAAAAAATGCTTGAAATTAGTGTTAGAAGCTACTCCCGAGGCCAACTTAAACACCATAATTCTGGATAGCAAAGTGATGCACTCCCGAAAGCACTTTGGTGCCAAATGAAGCCTTAGTTGATGGCTTTGAAGTATACACCAATTGGAGGAAAATTTGGACCCCTTGTAGACGCCAAATGCAACACCAAACAACAACAAAATCTAGCCAAAAAAATGAACAAAAACAACAAACAAACTATGCCAAAAGTATTGGTTAGCTCTCACTCAAGCAAGAAATTGAAGGCTTAAAACTTTCCAAAAATTGGTGAAGGTGAGAGGAAGAAAAGCAAGCACACTCTCTAGAGTTTTACTTCTCAACCACCACCTAAAATGCTACCATAGACTAGCAACCAATTCGGAAAAAAATCACTTAATTCACAACCATGAGCATTGAAGCCAACATTATTTGCCAATTGAAATGTGTAACACAAGAAAAGCTAATTAAGAAAGCTAAACCACATTGAATATGATTTGACAAGACGAAATTGAATAGTTGTAACATCCCATCAGGATATTACGGATTTTAAATAAAAAGTAAAGAAATATTACGTCGGCTTCATTTATTAAAGCATCATTTCCCAAAAACGTGGAAAATTTAAAACTTTATTAAATCTATGAATAGTCCAAAATTACATAATTTAAAAAACTCAAAATAATATAAAACATCCATAGTGTTTACAATTTATTTCAAAGCCATAAATCATAAAAACTCCCAAGCTATCCCTGCTCTGTCGCCAAGCCTCACCGGATCCACCTGCAACATCATTTGCTCCCGTGTACCACGTACACAATCATCGCCAAACACAAGCAGATAGAGTGAGCTAACAGAATAAATCATATACATACATAACACATTTATATATATCACTCAATCACAACAAAGGACTTCCATCCTTTGATTTCAGACCATATGGCCACAACCATGTGAACCGTGTTCTACGTCTTCTAGTGATTACCTCAAGATGTCTTGTTGTCATTCCTATCGGCCACAACCGATAGAGCACGTTCGGGAAACCATCCTACGGATCATACACTGTAACGCTAGGTGGAGTTCCCATATACGAACATAGTTCGTAACGCCCCAAGACTACCAAACGCGTCAGCTAATTATTGAGGAGGGAAATCTTTCTGGACCCATCCATACAGGCCACAATCAGCACACTCACACCGGCAACACTAGCCAACTCGAGCTTAACTCAAGGGCTCCTCGTGTTCATCCGCCATCCCGAGCTCAACTCGAGGGATACCATTCTGAGCTCAACTCGAGGAATGCCACGTACTTAGCCCCTATCCCGAGCTCAACTCAAGGGATACGTTCCGAGCTCAACTCAAGGAACATCAGCAAGCTGACCTTTAAGGCATCACTAAAGCTTTGTAGATCACGCTCGTCAAGAGTAAGAACACCAATACCGCTGTAGTACAATCGCCTGACGAGGGACACGTACCGCCAGGCGCTGCCCTCTTCCAGACCGCCTAAAAGGTGTGATGGGTCAAACCTTTGCTCACATTAAATATTTAAATTTTGGAAATTTAATATTATTTTTGTACTTAAGAAGTGATATTAGTTGCATCATATATGTTTGGATAATCTTAAGGTTAATAATGCAACAAGAATTTAATTTAGGTCTTTAAGAGTGTAATTAGTGAATATTTTAAGTCATAAAATAAGTCACAAAATTAGAATATTGGAGAGGAATAGTTCAGGTACTAAATGCAGCCCCAATTTTCATGTTTCACCCCTCTTTTCAATTGGATTATCTATTTCTGAAAAAGGATGTTTCTTGAGCTAACTGCACCCCCTGTTTTCAAGTTTACACCCCCTTCTGTAAATGGGAATTTCTATTTCTGTTTTGCACCCCTTCTTTTTACTAAGTTGCACCTCTAATGTCACTTAAACTCCAATCCACCAGATTTCGCCACATGGCAATCCTCCACTTATTAAATTAACCAATAAAAATATGTCACGTCCTCAATCTCCCACTCACTAAAATAACCAACCAAAACATGACACATCATCACTCTCTCTCTCCTTCACACAACCAAAACCCTAACCCTAATCTTCTTCTCCCTCTGCATCACCCTTTCGTCGCTGGCATACTTCATGGCCGCCACGACCACGTCTGGCCACCGCTACACATGCCGGAAAGCAGCCACCCGTCGCGCCCTCGTCGAAAAATGTAGCCACCGTTGCAGCACGATTGGAGTTCACGAGTTTGCATCGTCTTCTCTACGCATCCCGCAGCCACCACCGTGCTCGTTTCTGCATAAGCCGTGACTCCACTCGCAGAGACTACAACCACCATCTTCTCTTATGCCTCCCGCTGCCACCAACACTACACCAAGCTCGAACTAGCATCGCCGCTAGTCACTGCGTCAACCACGTTCACTCCCACGCCGTCGTCGACGTGCATCGCTTCCACGGCAGCCACCCCGTCGCATTCACGCCTCCTTCTTCCTCCATCATCCCGTAGTCGGACCGCCATTACTGCATCTCTCGAACTCGCACGGCTTCATGTTCCGCACCCGCAACTTGCTGGAATGGACCAAGACTACCAGTTGTCCCGCACCAACGTATACCACTACACTCTCGAATGATACCTGCACCCACGCTGCCAGGAAACCATCATTTTCGCTGCAGTGCATACCTCGTGCCATCCGCACCGCAACAGCAATAAATGAGACGTCGAATGGGTCCTCTATCAGAGAACTAGTGGCCCCAATCGGAATCTACGAAACGCCCCTAGTGGCAACCCTCACGGCAGCCAAACCCTAATTGCGGAAATATAATTCTGGCCTCAGAGAGAGACTGCTCTTACACATGGCAATGTCTCACTGGACAGTCAACGATTCAACACTGGTCAACTAGTCAACTCTGGGCAAGGGCAGTCAACGTTGGTCAAACAGGCAATTTTATTTTTACTATTTTGGCAGGTGGTACCTCTGCAGGAACCCTAAATGGCCTAGAAATGAAAGGACCGTCTGGCGGTAGTTCATCGCCAATTATACTATTTCTGGAAATTTCCAGAAACAATAAATTAAAAGGAAATAAAATATCAAGCATGATCATACCAAATTCAGCATACCAATCAGACTTAAATTAATCAATGCATGAAATTACCCTATTTAGCATGCCATTGCAATTTAAAATAAAAGTAACGCATAAGGTTACTCTATTTAGCATGTGAATTAGATTTAAAATACAATTAACGTGTAAGGTTACTTTATTTAGCATGCGAATCAGATTTAACATAAAGTTAACGCGTAAGATTACTCTATTTAGCATGCGAATCAGATTTAAAATAAAGTTAACGCGTAAGATTACTCTATTTAGGATGCGAATCAGATTTAAAATAAAGTCAACGCGTAAGGTTACTCTATTTAGCATGCCCATCAAACTTAAAATAAAATTAGCACGTAAAAACTCCCCTAACCTGGTTTTCCTTGCTTAAAACGCAAATGCTAGAGCTCCCCCTTTGATCACCAATGGTCTTCTTAGCACCACCTCAATTTAGCTCCTCCAATTCACTTACTAATCATTATTTTTCCTTAATTTCGTGCACCTTACAATGCTCTCAAAAATCCAGCCTCCAAACCCCTCTATTCTCTCACAATTTGTCTTTTAATGGTGTCTTAACAATAATGAAGGGAAAACGAAAATGACATTACGACTGATTTTAATTGTCATTCAAAGTCACTTATGGACTGTTTTCCCAGCCTCCCTTGGCTGCTCATTCATCTAGGGTTTTCTCCACCCTTTCACCTTCATGCCAAACCTAATTTTAGCAAAAAGGAAGTTTAATTTAGAAATACCAAGGTTCGAACCTATAACCATGCCAATGCTAATTCAATGCACAACCATTCAACCAATTCATGTTTCATGATATTTAATATAATTCTATTATTATATTATCACTCAACATGATCAAGCATATTATTAAAAATAATAATAAATTAAATAACACACAATTGACATACATAAGACTCAAACCCAAGTCCTCTCACACAATCAAGTACTCTCAACCACTTGAACTAATACTTTTCTACGTCATATAAATCAATAATTAATACCTTAAAGGCTCCCACTACCCGCATTTATTAATTATTTATTTATTTAATTATTTAATTTTCACGGGTCTTACAATACCCAAAAAGGACAATCAAGAAATGAAGGCTTGAAAGAAAGGAAAGCACATCAAAAGGAATCCTAGAATGGAACTAGAATGGATTAAAAAAAATTAAAAACAGAAACTACAATGCTCCTAAAATGCTTATGGTATTCATTGCATGTGTGCCAATATGAGGGAACTAAGCCACTCCAAATGAAAACAATTGATGGCAATATGGAATACACACATAAACAAGCAAATGTATAGAGCAAGAGCACGGAAATTTTGAAGCAAAACACACCAAAAACACATTAAACAGTGATTTTCCCGAAAATGCAACACCAGAAAACGCTGACAGATGCCTTAACTTTGAAGATTTATCATATTTTTTGTACTAGACATATTTGAATGACAAATGTTAAGAAAATTAGGCAAAAATCATAAAGTGATTCAGTGCTATGAAGCGTTCCAGTTAAATCAAACAAGAAAAGTGTGCGTCAGGACACAAGTGAAAACAACTGCAGATTTACAGTGAAAAAACGCAGAAAGTTGCTTCTACTTCGAAAATTTGGCTCGAATTCAATTCTCAACATAATTGAATGATTCTTGTTGGAGAATTTTCGTCTATGACTTAGCTTTTCGAAGCAACAATCAGATTACAATTTGGTGCACTGAGTCACTCGTGACACTTCTCAAACAGAAGTTGTGCAGTGGAAAAAAAAGTTGAAAATTGAAGCAAAAGCATAGTGAAAGTAGAAGATGTTCAATGGATAAATCAATTCGATTTGGAGCTTGATTATGATCTAAAATCAAGCATAGATCAAGATGAACATCTAGGACACTCTAAGGCACAAACCAATCAGTGAAATGGCATTAAAACAGTGAGGAAAGCTAACTCAAACATCCACACGCATAACATGAAGCTTCATTGCGTTTTTTAGTGGAGTTTGGCACGGTTTCACTCAAGCAAGTGCAGAAATTGATTGTAAACGGTGGAAAATTGAAGAAACATGTAAAAGAAAGCATTAACAAGACTTAGAACACAACTTGAACGGTGGAAATGTAAAATAACAAAGAACCACCGAATGAAAATTACAAAAAACACTATAGAAGCAAGAAAATGGTGCTGAAATTTAAAGGAAAGCTAGTAAATGATGTGAACTATAGCAAGCATGGAAATCTACATATAGAGTGTAGAACACTCTTGTAGTCTCATAGTTGCATGGAATCAATGGAGAAACACAATAGAAACACAATGGAATAGAAAATGAACGGTAAAACTGAAAGAAAAAATATAGAAAAAGAAGAAGATGAGACAACAAGACGAAAAAATGAAGGAAACACAAGACTAGGAAAGAACCTTACCAAACCGTGAGAAACCATGGTTTGATGGCTATTGATACCATTATGGTGGAGCTCCAAAGGTGCGTGAAGAACTCCATGGTGCAGCGGAACTTTGATGAATGAGTAGAGGCAAGTTTTGAAGGCTCTTGCAAGCTATGGTAGGTGAAGGAGGTGATAGGATTTCCAAACCTAAGCTAGCCTAAGGAAGGTGGCTAGAGGTTGAGAGAGGAAATCTCTAGAAAGAGTGACTCTCAAAGGCAATAGAGGGAGGAGTGATCTCAACTCAATTAGCATCTATTGAATAAAATTTCAAGAGTGAAAATGTACAAATGGTCTACTTTTGGCTTTTATATGTGAGCCTAAAAGCTAGACTAATTCTTGGCCCTTAGATCAAGCTTGGAGGAGAAGCTTTAATCATCACCCTTGGATGGTAGCTTGGAGAAGGAGGCATCTTCCTAGCCTTTGGATGAAGACTTGGAAAAGAAGACACTCTTTTAGCCCTTGGATGAAAGAGGCGCATGGGTGGAGTGTGGACTTGGCTCCATGGGATGCATGGCCTAAGGGAGACTCTTAGTGGGCCGAGCCCATTTGTACATGTAACACCTATTTTTATGTCTTACACCATTATTGAAAGCAAAGCCCAAACAATGACCCAATTTAAATCTACACTACTAGATTTACATGCACTTCTTCAAGTCTTTGTGATATCTTTGGCCCATGTAAATAATGTGAAAAGCTCATTGAATTTGTGATCATCTAATGGGAGGCCCTTTTGAATCTTCTTCATCATTGATCTTGTAATTGGGCCTTTAAGTGGGCTTGCACTTGAAATAGGGCTTGAAGTTTCATTTGGGCTTGTTGGGGTCACATCAAGTAGTCTACCTTAATGACATCCTAGTGTATAGCAAAAGTCTTCATGAGCATTTAGATCATTTGAAGGTTGTTCTCTCCACTCTAAAAGACAACCATCTATTTTCAAAGAAAAGTGCACAATTTGTGAAGATAATGTTGACTTTCTAGGATTCATAGTTAATAAGAACGGTGTGCATGTTAATCCCACAAAAGTTCAAGCCATTCAAGAGTTGAAAACTCACCAAAATATAGGAAAAGTTAAGAGTTTTCATGGGTTAACATCCTTCTATAGTATATTTGTCCATAACTTCTCAAGTATAGCTTCACCTCTCAATGAGATGGTGAAAAAAGATGTGAAGTTTGAGTGGGGAGAGAGACAAGAGTTGGCTTTCAAGCGACTCAAGGAAAAGCTCAACAATTCACCCATTCTAGCCCTTCTAAACTTTTCAAAAACTTTTGAGATAGAATTTGGTGCAAGTGATGTGGAAATAGGTGGAGTTTTATTGCAAAAGGGGCACCTTATTGCCTATTTTAGTGAAAAACTCAATGGTGCCACTCTCAACTCTCCCACCTATGACAAAGTGATGTATGCCCCTATGAGGTCTCTTCAAACTTATGAGAATTACATAGTCTCCAAAGAGTTTGACATTCATAGTGACCATGAGTCACCTATGTATTTGAGGGGACAACACAAGTTGAACAAGAGGCATGCAAAATGGATCAAGTATTAGGAACAATTCCCATATGTGATCAAATAAAACAAATGAAAAACAAATGTTATGGAAAATGCACTTTCAAGAAAGCAGAACCTCTTTCCAAAACTTGGAGCTTAAATTCTTGATTTTGATCACATGGGAAACTTGTACGAGCAAGATGATTTCTTCTCCTCCATCTTTTCTAAGTGCTAAAAGAAAGCTTAGAAGGGTTAATATATGTCTAAGGGGTACTTGTTTAAAGAGGGTAAGTTGTGTATGTCTTAAGGTTCCCATAGGAAACTACTCCTCAAGGAGTCACATAAGGGAGGTCTCATGGTCCAATTTGGAGTTGATAAAACTCTAAGCATTCTTCAAGAGAGATTTCATTGGCCTCATATGAGAAAGGAAGTAAAAAGGCATTGTCATAAGTGCATTGTATACTTACAAGCTAAGGCTAAGACTATGCCAAATGATTTGTACACCTCTCTCCTTATTGCTTCATCCCTTTGGGAAGACAGCAAGGATTTTATCTTAGGTTTACTCAAGACCCAAAGGGTATTTGACTCTATCTTTGTGGTAGTGGATAGGTTTAGCAAGATGGCTCATTTCATATCAAGCCACAAGGTAGATATTGCAAGTAATATATGTAGACTCTTCTTTAGAGATGTGGTTAAACTTTATAAGTTTCCTAGGACCATAGTGTTTAATAGAAATACTAAGTTTCTTAGCCACTTTTGGAAATCTCTTTGGTCAAGTCTAGGAACTAAGCTTCAATTTTCCACCTCTAGTCATCCCCAAATGGATGGCTAAACCGAGGTTATGAATAGATCTCTAGGGAGCATGCTTAGGGCAATCCTAAAGGGAAACCACAAATCTTGGGATGAGTACCATCCTTACATTGAGTTTCCATACAATAGGATGGTTCACATGACCACCAAAGTCTTTCTCCTTTTGAGGTTGTATATGGATTCAATCCTCTCACTCCTTTAGATCTCATACCTCTCCCAAATCCTAGTGATTTCATTCATAAGGCAAGGGTATCAAGATACGAATTTGTGAAGAAAATTCATGAATGGGTGAAGCTCAAATACAACACCAAACTAAGAGATATTCCAAGCACAGTAACAAAGGTAAGAAGGAAGTGATTTTGAGGAAGGAGATTGGGATTGGGTCCATTTGAGCAAAGATATATTTCCAAAACAAAGGAAGTTCAAACTCAATCGTCGTGGTGATGGTCATTTTAAAGTGCTTAAGAGGATTAACAACAATGCATATAGGCTATAATTGTCATGTGAGTATCATGTGAGTACCACTTTCATTATGTGTGTTCTAACCCATTTTATAGAAGACATGGAGGAAGATGGTGATGAAGAGCCTCTAGATTTGAGGTCAAATCATTCTCAAGAGGGAGGGGATCATGGCAAACCACTAGCCAAGGGCCAAATGACAAGAAACATGGTTAAGCATATTTAAGAAGAGTTAAAGTCATATATGCAAGGTGAAGAAAAGTTCTTATTCTCATGGGCCATCATAGACCATCTCTAGTAGTGTAGGAATATGTTAACCTTATATCAAGTAGTATCGGATTTTAATTTTAAGCTTTGTATCATGGGCCACGTAGTATAGGGTTTTTGGTCAACTTGGGTCAACAAAAGTCAACAATTATAGTTGACCCAATTTGCACCTAGCTTAAGCTAACCATGGGTGGTTAATGTTTTTAACTAACTTATAGTTTAACCTAACTTGCTTAAACGACGTTAAAGGAATAGTGAGGTGGCATGGTTATGTTTTTTTAAACAGTGACAAGGAAAATAAAATTGAAATAAGTTACTAACGTGAAAAATGTTATTTAATAATTAAATGTTAATCCCAAAGTTAGGGTTTTTGTAAATAGCAGAAATTGGGGATTCTGTGGAAATTGGGGTTTTGTATTTGAAAGGAAATGAGGATTCAAGAGTAATAAAAGATTAAGGTATAAAATGAAGGTGATCATATTTCTATGAACGTGTTTAGTGGATACACGACATTGTTACAATCGAAGGTTGTGAGGTGAGTAGATTTTGTGGTCTCAATCTGCCATGTATGCTTTTATTCGGTGCATGTACTATAGAATCTCTGTTTTGGGAAACATAAGTACTTTTGTGGAGTATTAGGTGTGTAAATGTTGGTGTGAGTTGTTTAAGTATGGGTTTGTGTCCCACCATGTTATAATTTGTTTTTTTGTTATGGTCCCCCATTTGAAAGTCATATTCAGTTATCTATTTTAGTGTTTTTTTATCAGCAAAGAATATAAATATATATGATTAAAAGATGTGTATAGAAAAAAGATTAAAAGCAAACACAGGTTCTTACATATTTAAAGTGCAATTAAAATAATACCCCTTAAGAATTTCCACTTATAGGTACTCGTTCAAGTTGGTCACCATTGGCAGTTACTTGATTCATTCTCATTAGTCCAATGCTAGATTCAAATTATTTTATAGGCTATTTGAGAGCTTCCTGATTACTTAAACTAAAACAGCAAAGTGTTGTGCAACCAGTAAAACATTGCACCTTAGAAGACTTCCCCTGTGAAATTTTCTACATAAAACCAATGAGACCTCTAGACTGAATAGTCTGAGTGGGTTATAATTCATGTTTCCTCCACATCTGTTTTGGTGTGGTTTGGTTTTTAATATATGTTTATTTTTTGTCGGTAAATGAATATTGTATAGGTGTAGACATATATATATATATATATATATATATATATATATATATATATATATATATATATATTTGTGTGTGTGTGTGTATGTGTGTGCGTGTGTGTGTGTGCATCATGGACGATGACATGTTTGAAGTGGTGTTCCACCACATATGGAAATTTGTGAACGATGGCAATCTGAGATATGATGGGAAAAGTTCTACCTTGTCTTATGATCCAGATCGCTAAAGCTAGATAGGGTATGTTAGAGAGAATGATTTGTGGTATTGTGTAGGAGGTGGTTCAATATTGGAGGACAGGTTAGAGATTTTGTGTGATGATGTGTGATGCATATGGTCAACATAGCTAGGCTAAATGGTCAAGTTCATCTTTTTGTGGTGCATGAAATGTGTGAACTCGAGATAATAGAAATGTTGGAATATTTTTCTCATGGTGGAGATGTAGCTAAGGTGGGTGAGTGTGAAGGTGAAGGTTAGTTAGTTGAGGTGGGTGAGTTAGATATTGTTACTACTGAGTGTGAACCTAAAGGTGGGTTAGATAAGGGGGTCAGTTAGATGTTGTTGACTGTGAACTTGAACGTGAGTTATATAAGGAGGGTGTGTTAGATGTAAGACCCGTGAAATTTAAATAATTAAATAAATAATTATTTAATAAATATGGGTAGGGGAGCCTTTATGGCATTTAATGGAGATTGTTATGATGTGGAAAAGTATTAGCTCAAATGGTTGAGAGTACTTGATTGTGTGAGAGGACTTAGGTTTGAGTACTATGTATGCCATTTACATGTTATTTAATTGTTATTATTTTAATTATGTGCATGACCATGTTGAGTGATAATAAAACCTTATAATTATAAGAATTATCACGAAACATGAATTGGTTGAGTGGTTGTGCATTAGGATGACATTGGTTTGGTTATGAGTTCAAACCTTGGTAGAACCAAAGTAAACTTTCTTTTTGCTAAAATTAGTTTTGGCTTGAATGAGAAAGGGCTGAGGAAATCCTAGCTGAATGGGCAGTAGGGCTGAAAAATCATCTCATAATTGTGCTTGAATGGCAATTACCACCACCAATGAGATCATTTTCGTTTTGGCAATTAATCACCCTTAATACCTAATTAAAAAGTGAATTAAAGGAGAGAAAAAGGGTTTCTGAGGCTGCCATTAGAGAGGACCTTGTGAGGAGCGAAATTCCAGAGAGAAAATTGTGATTCTGGTGTGAAAAGAAGAGTTTTTTTGGAAGGAATCAAAGGGAGGGCCTTGGTGCTCAAGGGAAGACTCATAATTCAAACTCTAAGCAAAGGAAATTCTAGGTTAGGGGAATTTTTCTCATTATTTGTATTCTGGGTGAATAATGGCATGATCTGTAGTATGAATTGCATGAGTATTACCTGTTTCTGCATGAACTGTTGTGTTTCTGGAAAAATTCCAGAAATCGCCTAGCGGGCTATGCATAGCCGCCAGGCGACTCATCTGATTTTCGTGTTTCTGGGTTCCTGTGAGAGGAACCGCCTGGTGGTACATTCCCGACTGCCAGGCGATGCATAGAATTTTTACCCAATTCTAGGTTTTTGGATGTAGGGCCTGGCGGTATTTACTGAATCGCCAGGCACCACCTTCCACTTCTGGGCACTAGGCGCCACCACCTTTTTCTAGTTTGCACATTTTTTTATAAAACTGCATTTTCTGGTTCGTTAACCGTCCGATTTAGGTAAAATTTTGACAGGTGGTCCATAACATATGGTTCTTCACTTTCAACGGTGGAGATTTGATTTGGACGTCAGTAGCTAGAGATATACGTTACTCAATATTGCTGATTTTGAAGTCTTTAAAATGCATGAATAACCTCTTGATAATTAGTAGTAACTTCTAATGAAGCATGATTTGGTTATGTGGTAAGTCTCTATTAAGTTGAATGTTCCTTTGGATTAGTCACATGTGGAGAATTGGTTATTGGTGAATGCATGTGTGACGATATTAATTTGCATTGGTGCTAGGATCATGTGCTTAAATTGTTAGAATGTTGCTGCTTATACTTGTTTAAGCATGCATTATTCATGATTTAGAATTGAATGCTAGCATGGGTTTAAAGGGGAAGAATATATATGAAAGGTGAATGGATTGATTTTACTTTGTTCTAGGTGCTTAAAAAAAACTAGTACTACGCAAGTACTGGTGTAGCGCCTAGCGGTGGTGTTTGACCGCCAGGCGATAGCTACAAAACCAGTAGATAATTGAAGTGTGTAGCGCTTGGCGATAAGAGTTTTCCCACCATGCGATACTTGTAGAAACAATATCATCATAGGTGTTTGGCGCTTGGCGGCACGTGTCCCCCGCCAGGCGGTCTTGAAGCCTTTGCGCTTGGCGACTCGTGTGGAGCGCCAAGCAATTTTTTGATGAAGCAGACATTGTGTTTTGCTTCCGTTGGATGTGCGTGGTCTACAAGACTTTGGGCGATATCTCAAGGGTCAAATGCTGGAGTATTCCTGGAGTTGTGGCTTAGGATAGAGGGTAATATGAGCATTCTTTGAGTTGTGGCTCGAAATAGCGAGTGTTTCCGCATGTGTTCTACAAGTGGTGGCTTGTAGGTTGGACAACAACGATAGCTTGAGATTATCAACCAAAGACGTAGAACATGGATTACATGGTGGTGGCCATGTGTGATGAGACCAAAGGATGGAGTTCCTTTAATATGTGTGTTTTGATTATATAAATTGTTGCATATGTTTATATTCCTTTAGCTCAGCCTATCTGCGTGTGTTTGGCGATGATTGTGTACGCGGTACACGGGAGCAGATGATGTTGCAGGTCGTACTGGTGGAGCGTAAAGCCGGAGCGTGGGCTAGTTGGAAAACTTTATGGCAGCATTTTATCATTTTTATGAGTTTTAAGGATTTTCCTGTAACTATTTGAATTACAAAACTTGGCTTTATAATGAGACTGAGTTGATAATGTATTATGTTTAATAAATATTTGGATTGGATTTGGTTTTATCAGTGTAATAAAGTTTTAAATTCCCGCGGTTTTTGGGAAACGATTTAAAATAAATGAAGTATTATTATTATGTTTTTGTTTTATTATTTAAATTTGTAATATCTAGATGGGATGTTACACTAGATGCAGCCCAACCACAAGATGTAGCATCACAACCTTCTATGCAATCATTTGTGCAAGTCACTAGAGCACCAAAGCATTCTACTCAACCATCTCAGCAAGCAACCCAACGATCACGTGGAAGAGCAATCATGAGGCTGAAGCTCAATGTAAGGAGGGGACGCATATGAAATCCATGACATGCAACCATTGCTATGTAATCTTATCTTGTATTACTGTTTAGCTATTCAGAACTTAATACCACTTGTTTTATTAGCTTTTTGAACGACGATATATCAAGTGGTGGACCACTTTATTTTGTTATGTATAATTCTTAAGTGGTGTACCACTTTATTTTGGGATGTAAAATGGGCACATGGTTGACCAACATTGTTGGGAACAAGGTTATATTTTAGGATGTTAAATGTTTAAGTGGTGGCCCACTTTCATTTATGGTTATGAATGAAGCAAGTTTTTTATATTTTATGGACCACTTTATTTTGTGATGTTAAATTCTTAAGTGGTGGACCAGATTCATTTATGCTTATCAATAAGTATGCTTATCAATTCCTTGCTTCATTGTTGACGGTGCCACCACCCCTTTCTTCAATCTTCACAGTGTCACCACCCTTTTCTTCATTCTTGACGCTGCCACAACCCCCTTTCTTCAATCTTGACAATACCACAACCATTTTCTTCAATCCCATCCTTAGTAAACCAATTGAAGTAATTGCACCCACCACAATGTTCACTTCCAGTCTGTTTGAAAAACACCATTGACGTCACCAACAACAAAAACTACTTTCTAAAACATATACAGAAAAACTATACAAAAATTAGCAAAGATTATCTTGAAGTTTAGGCAACCCCAACATTTTTTTCCCTCTATTCTCCGCAATTCTCGTAGTTCTCAACATCGATTTCTCCCCACAATAGCAAGTGGGTGTTACAGCCATACACATACACTCACCTCCACCACAACATGACACACTAGGGTTCTGCACTCCCGAAACATTGCAAGTGGAAGATGAAGAAGACTTTCCCAGATATATCACTCATCTACGCTCACCACAATGTCAAAGAAGAGGAATAATTTCACAATTTAGGGCTTCAACCAAAATAGGCAAATGACATGTATATCTTCCAAAAATTACATTGTCTTCTATTGATTTCAAATGTAAATGACACGTATCCATTACATAAATCCACCTTAGCATCCCCAAATGTTGTTTAACCCAACTTAACATAAAGGACATCATTGATACCATTTATCGAAATTGAGGACCTAATTGACACTTATAAAAATAGAAAAAACAAATCAATGTTTTCGAACGAAAATGAAGGTCAAAGACATAATTTAACCAAAAATATTCTATTTTATCTTTTTCGGATTGGGTAATTTAGAAGTCAAATTATTTTGGATCTAGAAGTAATTTGACTTTCAAATTACACCAAGTCATTTTTTACTTTTTGAATTATGCAATACAAAAGTTTTTTTATAAAAGAAAAAAATTATTTCCAGATTGAATCTAAAAAGTTATTTTGGCTTATGAGTTGCACAATTTCATTTTTGACTTTCAAAAATAACTTTCAAATCGTACAATTCAAAAATCCAGAAATAACAAAATTATAATTTCTCTTATACGGAGGTACAGGAGAAATTTATGGAGATCCAGGAAGAAACTGCCATTTATTCGATAGGCATCTTAGGGACGGTATTGGAAAGGACCTCACTTTTTCTAGCAGCGTAACACTGAGATCGTGAATTTAGTAGCATAACTACAGTAGTAAAATTTAAACCTAAAATGTGTAAATTATTCAAAACTGTTAGTCCTAACCAACAACATAATCCAGGTGGCTTTTATTGCTTGAACATTTTGATTAAGTCTTCAAACATTAAAGTTATCACGTGCATTGAGTACAACAATAACACTTTAATACTCGTACCTGAAAGCAGCTTATCATGTGACCAAAGTAATTGAAGCAATAAAAAGAAAAATAAACCTTAAGTAACTATTCCATACGATCAAAAAGCAGTTAACATTTTCATTTTGTAAATTTAAATTCTACAATTTTGGGTGTCTTTTCGAGTTCACGTTGATGATATGTTTTGCTTGACCATGTCCAGTAAGCGTTGGAGAATCGACAGGCGCTCACGTGCTGCGTAATTCAATTACAATATGAATATGAACACTAATTCATTGAAAGTATCTTTAATACCGTGTATGATGGTCTAGTTTTAAAAAAAATTGGAACAAAAAAAATATTTTGCTAGCGTTCCTTGGTAACTACAGATTTACTAACTGGCCCCTAATCAATCACTGCAAAATTTAAAACAAAAAGCAAAATAGAATCCTGGAAAAAAGATAATACATCCCCAGGACCCTTGTTCACCTATACCTATAGACGTAGCATGCAAAGCTGGAGTGCAGTGTAGCAAACTGCTTTCTTGCCCATTTGCAGATTTGTCAGCAACGTGAAACCCAGATATTTTGACACAACCAGAATGGTTTCCTTAGTTCTGGGGAAATCATGATATCATTGTCATGTGTACCAATCAGTGCACCTCTCCTTTCCACCAACTTTCACAGTCAGAAACTTGCCAACAAAATTGCATATGGTACAAGACCCACTCCCACAGTATGAACAATGTTTATGCGTATCTATTTCAAACAATTTCCCTCTTAACCAACCCATTCTCTTCCTGCAAGGACAAAGACCGATCGTAACCAAAACATATTTATATATATATACTATACATTGACAGATAACCAGATCATATTTATAAGGAATTTACGTATCAAATAAATATCTCCGATTTTGGTGGATCAAATGGCAGTAGACATCAAATTAACGAGTATAAAAAAGGAGCAAACTAAGAAGAAAATCTAAACAACTCCTTTCTTTGCAGGAAAACATAAGTGAGAAATATTAAGGACAAGGAATAATTCAATTAAAATTGTATGTGGAGAAAAAATATATGCAGTAGTACTTGAAAATAATACTAGAGATTAATGAAAAATGCAATTAATGTTATTCCCAGTTTTGGTAATGCCATCCACATAATATAAGATAAATGCACAATTTGAGGATGGGCACCAATAAAAGTCAGAAGGACGGGCTTCAGCATAAGTCAAACTGGTAAGTGAAAAATACAAAGAGATGAGAATATTCAGAAACCAGGCTAGAAACTAAGATATGGATGGAATGAGCTACAAGGAATTGCCTGTCTGTGAGGATGCTGTAATGTGCACTGACTATTTATGAACTTAGAAATAATAACCAAATATTAATTTGTTCATTATAATTGTTGTACATAATATGTAAAAGTATAGCAGGCTTATGCTTATGCAAGTCTATAATCGTCTTTCTTATAAAAATAATAGACATAAAAGAGCAAACAGAGCCATTGCTGACTAAATGACATTCAGTCTTTCAATCACAACTACACATTACAAGCTAGAGCTTTATATAGCCTTCCTATCAATAATAGACCATTCATTTGATCAAATTATGTTCAATTGTACAAACAAAAGGCTCTCCCTTAGATGGATCCTTAACTATAATCCTTTCCAGAGAGAATTAGCAGACAACAAACATTAATTGTTCACAAGACTGCTTAAATAGCTCAAAAGAAAGTTTACTAATAAACCAAAGAATTCAAAATTCTCCTATTCAATAGAACAGTAAAAAATTATAACAATGTAATCAGATAAATGGAACAAATATGCCATGATATAAACTGAAGTCTGCCTATAATTTGGGTCCATGAAAATTCCAAGAAAATGAAACCTTAGAATACCTACTCTTGTTAGTTGAATATTAAAAGTTGTTGGTAGTATATTAAATATATTATTAGAAGTTATTAGAAGTTATTAGAACCTCTTAGAAGATCTAGAGATCTCTTGTAATTATTACTTTAAGGTTTGAGATCTCTATAAATAGAGAAGTTGATATACTATTTTAAGTGTGTTAGAAGTGGGCTTTAAGTCTAACTCAACCTTACAAAACCGACTTTTAAGGTGAGGTTTGCACCTCACTTATATATTATGAATTGGCCTTATCTCTAGTCGATATGGGACTTCCAACACATTCCCTCACGCCGAGGTATATTCATCTCGTGCGTGGGACAAGAAATTAGTGGGTGGTCCGTTAGCGGCCCGATATCAGGTGGAACGAAATGTCCAAGAAAGTTCGCTAGGATAGGCTCTAACCAGGCTCTGATACCATGTTAGAAGTGGGTTTTAAAGCCTAATTCAACCCCACAAAACCGGCTTGTAAGGTGAGGTTTGCACCTCACTTATATATTATGAATTGGCCTTATCTCTAGTCGATGTGGGACTTCCAACAGGAGACTTCCAACAAAGTGAATTAACAAAACAGTAAAATCCTCTTTCTTTCAGATTATTCCTTTCAAGTTGGTATCAGAGCTCCCGATCTAGGGAGCCCTGCTTCCGCATTTCTTCTTTTTTGTCTTAGTTACGGTTCTCATTAGTGTTGTCTAAAGTGCAGCCATTTCTTTTAATTATTGGGTTGCCTGAAGTGCTCCAAGTTGTGGTTTCTTCATTGTTGATACTGCATCACCGTTGCCGTCATCGTTGTTGCATCCTCTGCTGCTGTTGCATCACTGTTGTTGTCGTTGCTGCATCGTTGTTGTTGTCTCGTTGCTACTGTCGTTGTTCCATCACAGCTGTTGTCGCATTGCTGCCATCACTGTTGTTGTCACGTTGCGTTGCTGTCACTTTCTGTCTTACCTTTCATTTGCATTTAGGAGAGACCTAAGGAATTCCTATTATTTATTTTTTTGGCATGGCAACTCCACTAAGCAATGCCGATCTTCCACAATTGCCGGATGACAACTGCCTTAATGGTCGAAATTATCTCCAATGGGCTCAATTTATCAGACGAACACTAAAGGGTACGAGAAGACTCAATCACATTGAAGGAGAGGCCATTTCTCCGGATAATCCCAATTTTCAGATTTGGGATAATGATGACTCACGAATCATTGCATGGTTATGGAGATCCATGACTACAGATATAAGTAAAAATTATATGTTCTAATCTAGTGCCCGCAAAATTTGGGAGGACCTTGCAACTACTTATTCTATGCGACAGGACATCTCTACGTGCTATGAGTTAGAAAGCAAGATCTTTGGCGTCAGGCAAGGAACTCTCTTTGTTTCAGAATATTATGGAAAGTTGAAGGGTTTGTGGATTGAGTTGGACCAGTATCAAAACTTGAAGCTTGAGAATAGCAAAGATGCTATTACTCTTGCTTAGTTTGTTGAACGATCTCGGATATTTAAGATCTTGGAAACTAAGAATAGTATCGGTAGACAAACAACTACCTCTTGTCTCCAGTCTTGCACTTCTTGAGTCTTCTCAAATTTAGCTTCTCCACCGTCGTCTAGGACATCCGTCCTTTTCTGTTTTAAAGTCTATGTTCCCTTCCTTGTTCACCGAAGAGTCTGTTGAGTCATTTAAATGTGATGTATGTCAAATTGCAAAGCACCTTCGTGCCACATATCCTTCTAGTGATACAAAGAGTGTTAACCCTTTTGCTTTGGTTCATTCTGATGTTTGGGGGCCTACATCAAGCTCTAGTATATCTGGTGCTAAATGGTTTGTCACTTTTATTGATGATTGTACCCGAGTTACGTGGGTTTTCCTTATGAAAGAAAAATCTGAAGTTTTTAACTTATTTGTTAGATTCTTCCGTATGATAAAAACACAATTTGGAAAGTAAATTAAATGTTTGCGTTCTGATAATGGAAGGGAATATGTAAACCATGATATGTCTAAATTCTTTTCCGAGAATGGTGTTGTTCATGAATTCACATATGTGGACACACCACAACAAAATGGCGTTGCTGAGAGAAAAAATAGACATCTTTTTGAGGTAACACGGGCACTTCTTTTCCAAATGGATGTCCCTAAATCTTATTAGGGAGAGGCTGTCCTTACTGCTGCCTATCTTATCAACCGATTGCCCTCTCGGGTTCTAGATGGTCTAAGCCTCATTGAGTCCATATCTTCCTTCTATCCATTTGTTCCTTTTCTTTCTAGTCTTCATAGTCAAGTATTTGGATGTGTTGTGTTTGTCCATATTCATAGTCAATTCCGTGGAAAGTTAGATCCTAGAGCTATTAAATGCATCTTCATTGGTTATGCATCTAATAAAATGGGATATTTGTTGTTACCATCCTCCAAGTCGAAAGTTGTTTACCTCCATGGATGTTACTTTTGATGAAACTAAATCTTTTTACATGCGTCCTCAGCTTCAAGGGGAGAGTTCTTTTGAAGCTGGTGGGTCTTTTGAATCTTTTGAGTCATCTTTTGTACCTTCCATAGAGGAACTATCTCATTCTGATAATACTCTTGGTTCTCCTAATACTTCTCCAAAAACATCTTCTATGGATGTCTCTAAAATTGCTCCGAACAATACAGAGTTAGGGTCATCTACAGACTCTAGTCGTCCAGAGAGTTTTTTCCGTATACAATACCAAAGGCGACAAAAGCAACCTAACTCTATCCAAGAACAACTTCAATCGTCTGAACCAAGGGTAAGTAGTTCTTCTATTGATACCCTTGAACCTTTGGAAAATTCTTTAAATAGTAACTGTGAAACTGACCTTGATGACTTGCCCATTGCTTTGAGAAAAGGAACTCGGTCTTGTACCAAGTATCCTATCTCCCATTTTGTGACCACTAAACACCTTTCTATGCAGCACCAAAGTTTTCTCTCTGCCATTGATGCAATTAGAGTCCCTACATCAGTTCAAGAAGCATTGAAAGATGAGAATTGGATTCAAGCCATGAATGAAGAGATGAGTGCCTTAGAAAAGAACCAAACATGGGAAATTGTTGACAGGTCACTAGATAAAAAGTCAGTGGGATGCAAATGGGTTTTTAGTCTAAAGTATAAATCGGATGGCACATTAGACCGTTACAAAGCAAGGTTAGTTGCCAAAGGATATACTCAGACTTATGGTGTTGATTATGAGGAAACATTTGCTCTGGTGGCAAAGATGAATACAGTTAGAATCATTCTCTCATTGATAGCTTATTTTGGTTGGGAATTGCAACAATTTGATGTGAAAAATGCTTTCCTAGATGGAAATTTAGAGGAAGAAATATACATGGAAATTCCTCCAGGTTTTGGATCTACTAAAGGAGGGTATAAAGTGTGTAGGTTGAAGAAAGCTTTATATGGGCTTCAGCAGTCCCCTCGTGCTTGGTTTGGTAGACTCACACAGGCTATGATCTCCATGGGGTATCGACAGAGTCAAGGTGACCATACCATGTTCACCAAACATTCCCATGAAGGTAAACTTACACTACTCTTGGTCTATGTTGATGATATGATTGTTACAGGAGATGATGAACATGACAAACAAATGTTGAAAGAAAAGCTTGCTGCCCAATTTGAAATGAAGGATCTAGGAAAATTGAAGTACTTTCTTGAGATAGATGTAGCTTACTCAAAGAAAGGCATATTTATTTCCCAACGAAAGTATGTTATTGATCTTCTCAAAGAAACGGGTATGATTAATTGCAAGACTACTGGAGTTCCTATAGAACAAAACCATAGAATTGGGAGTCATGAAGGTAGTTCTACAGTAAATAAAGGCCAATATCTAAGACTTGGGAAGCTCATCTACTTAGCTCACACCAGACCAGACATAGCCTATGCTGTGAGTGTTGTAAGTCAGTTCATGCATGATCCAAGGGAGAGACATATTTATAGGCTGTAAACAAGATCCTTCAATATTTGAAGAAAAGTCCAGGAAGGGGATTACTGATTAAGAGAAATGAAAAATTAATAATGGAAGTGTATACTGATGCGGATTATGCGGGATCTATCATAGATAGAAAATCCACTTCAGGATACTGCATGTTCTTGGGTGGAAATTTGGTGACTTGGAAGAAACAAAATGTTGTTACAAGGTCTGGTGCAGAAGCTGAATTTCGAGCTATGGCACAAGGGGTGTGTGAATTGCTATGGATGAGAATTATCCTAAATGATCTTAAAGTGCCATGTGAAGAACCTCTGATCCTTTATTGTAATAATAAGTCAGCCATTAGCATTGCTCACAACCCAGTTCAGCATGATAGGACTAAACACATAGAGATAGATTGACACTTTATTAAAGAGAAACTGGATAGTGGCCTTATCACTACTTCCTACATCCCATCTGGACTTCAGTTATCATATTTGTTCACGAAAGGTCTTCCCACTGAGCGATTTCATAATCTCACATGCAAGCTGGGAACGATAGACATCCATTCACGAGCTTGAGGGGGAGTGTTGTTAGTTGAATATTAAATGCAATATTAAAACTTGTTGGTAGTATATTAAACGTATTATTAAAAGTTATTAGAAGCTCTTAGAAGATTCTAGAGATCTCTTGTAATTATTACTTTAAGGTTTGAGATCTCTATAAATAGAGAAGTTGATGTACTGTTTTAAGTGAATTAACAAAACAGTAAAATCCTCTTTCTTTCAGATTATTCCTTTCAAATCAAACAAAACATCAATGAAAGTAAAATTACTTCATTATACATGTGCCAAGTAGAAGCCAACCATCGAACATTATCCCAAACCAACTAACGATCCTAAGAAATCTCCTTCAAAGTGCAACTTGGAGCCCACTGGATAGGAATCTCCTTAATGGATGCAGTTATAACTAATACTATAAATTATTTCCTTGTAAACATAGCAGGACTTTTATAGGCATAAAATCAGGATGACCGTTAAACTATTCCTCTAAAAGCATCAAACTAGGACCTAACCTTATAATATTTACCAAAAACTTATGTGCTAAATAAATAAAAACTCCAAAAGGACCATTGTTGAAATTATAAAAAAATCATAAATACATTCATCCATCTGCAACATTGTGTATAACACCAAAATTCATGGTAAACTGTAGTAAACAACTTAATGAGGTTATAGAAAAACTAATACAGATTAACAGTGATGTAAAAGGTTAATTGATTAAAAAGGAGCATATTAATTAAGTAGATACTTACATCCACAACCTGATAGGATCTGCCTGCAGGTGACTTCTCAGAAACTTCAGCAAATGAAGTGGACTCATTATGGGTAATGTCATGATTGAACATCTAAAACCAAATAAAATAAGACATATAAATCCTACCAAGGTTTAGACAAATAGAGAATTAATAGATAAAAGAATATGATAAAATATGAAATCAGAAGTCTTCCATATAATCAAGCCATCACTCTTAGAATTTGGATTTTAAAAACTAACTTAATCCTATAAAATCGGTTTAGAAGGTGAAAAATGCCAAAGCTTGATAAGAAGGACTACATTGACTATATCTCTGGTAAAGTTGAGATCAAGACACCCTCAGACCTGGCACATTGAAGGTGTTGGAGGGTGTAAGGAAGGCAGCTACAAGAGACCACAATTAAGACAGCCAGAGATGATTGGGCACTTTACAACATACATCCCTCATGCCTACGACTATCGCTTGGTGTATGGCAATGCAGTTGACCCAACAATAGATATAGGCATATTAGAATTTGGACTTGCAACCAAACTAAACTTCAAAATGTTTGCCCCTGTGATGAGCATTGTCAAAAGACTCGTAACTACTACATCGGTCATATCACTAGTTGATATGCAACCAAACACCTTGCACAATGAAGGTGGTGGTGGAGACTAAAATAAGGCAGCCCAAAGAAGCTGCATATATGCGGGCAAGTGGTGCCCACAATTAAGATAACTTTCCAACACTCCTGAAAAAAAAAATGAAAATGTCAAGAGACGGTCTGAAAACATAAGACTATCATAGAAGCAAAATGCATCTTTGAAACATGACAGAGACTAAAATGCCAACAATAAAGGGAGTCCCTCTTGTCACAAATCTTACAATATGGAGGGAAGAAAAATATTGTTAAAGTACGAAATTTTATCACTTGGATGCATAATATTTGTCTATTTGACCACTCGTTGAGAAAAATATAAAAACTAATTGGTTTGACAGGGTCAATGGAAATACCAATGAGGAGAATAGATTACATGTTTAAGTCCGGTGAAAAGGAGAAGAGGGATATCAATAAGAGCATTGAGGGAAGTTGTCAAGAGAGATCTTGATAGGTACCATGAAATGGGTCCAAAAGCACAGACTAATTGTGATATGTAAATATAAAGAAGAAAATGATATAATTATTCATAGCTTCTGATAATTAAGGTAGGTTGGTGTATTCTAGAAAACTGAGTGAAAACTGAATGGTAATAACAAAAGTGCAACACAGTTTTGTTGTCTTCTCTATCTCTCCTCCTCTCTCTATATGTTCTTCTTCCTTTTTACCCTCTTCTTTCTCTATCTATCTATATCTTTATGTATCCCTACAATACAAAAAAACAGAAAAATAGAAAGAAAGCAACAATCTGGGTAGATAGATAGTGTTCATTCTCTCTCAAGCCCCAACTAATTCAAGCCACCTCCTAATGAGTGCATGAATAAGGAGGGTCTTAAACAGTTTATAATAAATAAATTCTTGTAGTGTTGAGTTTATGTTGATTGTAAATTTTAGAAATTAGAAAATGACTTTCATTTTCTTTCATGTGTAAAATAGATGAATATAACTTTTGCATTTGGACCTATCAAAAATTGGAAGACAATGAAGTAACGACCATTTTGAAGTCATCCAAACCCTAGGAAGCCAACTTAAATTTCAGCATAGCAAGGGAAGTCAAAAGAAAGAAAAGTCAAGGAGAAAGCTAGGCATGGCAAGTGTGAAGGAAGCATGGGATGTGTGACATGGGAAACATGGACCAATCTAAGTCATTGATCTAAACATGAATTGTGAATTTCAAAACTTAAATTTTCCCACCTTGTCTAGTTTAAGTTTCATTCAAACTTCAAAGCTCTAGATTTTATATTCACGTTTCATGTTAGGCACACTAGAATGCATTTAGGAATGGTCTTAGACTATAAATAACCTTCTCTTCTCTTTGCAAATATTTTTTTAATATATGAGAATTAAGAGAGATTTTCTAGAGCACTTCTAGAGTTCTTTGAAAGAAGAGAATCATCTTATCTGAGTCTAATTTTAGATCTTAGGATCAAGTGGTAACTCCTTTCAACACTTATCTTAAAGCTCCTTCATGTGGCGTGGCTTCCTCCATCAACCCATAAGTTCCTATCTTGCATTATTTTCTTGTATTCATCTTCTTTACTGAATTGAAAGTGTTCTATTTTCTTCAATTTTGGTCCACCTCCTATATCTCTTATTATATTTCTCATAATTTAGGGTAGAATTATTCAATGTATTATTCTGAGAATACAATTCATATATACAAGGCTAGAATCCTATTCTAGGAAATATAATAATAGCACCTAGACAATCAAATCCCTATGATTCAAGGATACCATCATACACTGCAATTATAATCTGCTAAATAAAGAAATAATAAAACACAAATCCTGACAGAATTAATACAAATAATAAAACAGATTCTAACAATATTCATGTTCTTCTCTTCACACATGAATAATCCTATGGATTAATGTCGTGTCTAGTGGCAAGCTTCCAAGGAATTCTATTTTGTATCTCTTCTTTGTAATGTGCTTATGTTTTTATTGTGGTGTTCATATTATTGCTCTACTCTTATATGCAAGTTTTACACTTAATCCTATAGATTAAATTCATGTTTAGTAGTGAACATCTTTGAGATTCATGTTGTTTGTTCTAAAAAATTTTTAAGTATATACAAAGTCAAGTGTCAATATTAAATCAAGCTAAAAACATAACAAGACCACTCATCACCTTCCACACTCCTTTCACTCATTACAAATGCTCAATCTTAAGTAAAATGCATCTAATAGACCTACTTCTGATGCCACATAGGTAGTTAGTTACTCTATCTCTCCTTAAATCTGATCAGGTCCAGCAAATCTCATGTTCTGACCAAATAAAGTCACCTCCCCCCACCCCACCCACCTTTCACTGCTACACATACTCATCCTGCGGAAAAATGCATCTCATGCACCTCCAAAACTGCCCACACCACATGAAAGTTAGGTGCTCTGTCTCTATCTTTAAATCTGATAGGTGCAATAAACCTCATGTTCTGACTAGGTATCTCCTTTCCTTGAGCATCCTCTCATTCTAATTTTTTATTAAAAAACTAAACAAAAAAAAGAACTAAAAGCTTTTAAAATAAATCAAACTAAGTTGTTTGAGTTTTTAGACCAGTCCAATTCAACTATTTTATGACCAATGTTTTGCTCTAATGCAATGAAAATTCTGAACTGTGATGCATTGAAATGTTCTTCAATTTTCTAGTTGGGTTGACCAATCTTATTTTTATAATCCTTCAAAATATCCATGATCTAACATATTATAAAGCACATGTATCCCTCTACAAGAATTCTAAACTCGATTAACTGAAAAATTCACATATAATAAAAAATATCCCAATGATGTGTTATTAGGAACGTTTTTATTTATTCCTTTACATATCTTTTTTATTAGAGGATATTAAATATCCTCTATTTATTGCATTGATTTTTCTCAATATAAATAAAGCATCTACATTGTCTAACAAACACACGATTTTAGCTCAATGTTTCTTTCTTTCTTATACTTTAAAATGGTATCTAGAGTCTTTTTCAAAATCATATTGGCTCGGGAAAACAATGGTTTCTAGAGGATCTTCTCTCTTTTGTGAACCATTTCCAAGTTTGCATTCACTATTCTGGTGCCACCTCTGGTGAAGTTTCTTGTGATCCCCTTTTCCTCTAGAAAACACAAGGCTGGGATCATGTTGATCTATCCAACCGTCCAAGTGCCAACTCAAGCCCCCCATACACCTGCCCTCACGAGTGACATCTCTCCTGCTCCTACTACAAGTTCCGTTGGCACGTATGGTGCCCCTGATAGCCGACCAACCTTTGCCCAAGTCACCTCCTCTGTCCGCTCATATCCTTGTTGTGACCACCTCACTAAAGTTCTTTTGGTGATCCAATCTACTTTTCTCTTTCCTTAGGTCATTTTATTATTATTATTTTTTCCATGCTTTCCAAAAAAAGTCTTTCAACACCACACCAACCTTCAAAACAAATTCTCCATTTTTTCTAACCATATTGTTAGTATTAAGAAAATGGACAAATCTAACAATTCCACTTGGTCCTCCAAAACAGGTTATGGTTAAGGTGGTTGGGCTACAAATCTCACCTTATTACAACAGTTGAATTTGTTCCTATAAAACATTAGGAACACATTGTTCATCCCCAAGATAAAACTAGATGATCAACATATAGTATTATTAAATCCACTATTCACGCCTCACTTAAAACTATTTTCTATCCCCATCAGATGTGTGCATCAGTTTGGAGCGAGTCTCATGCCGTTTATACCAATATCACAGAACCGATGTACAGCGCCAAAACCTCTTAACACTTTTCTCCATGATGATTTGAGGGTCCTATGTGTTCTTATCTTAGCCAACTTCATGATGCCTTAAGTGATTTTAATGAGTTCCTTCCACCATCTATAGATGTGAAGGAACTTGAGAACTATAGTACATTCTTTAAACTCTCCTTGCCAAGACCATTGGGATGCAGTCATACGAATCCTAAAATACATTAAGAAGGATCTTGGAAACGATGTCATTTATGATGCTAAGACAAACACTCAAATTATATGGTATTCTGATGCACTAAGCAGGTAAGGTCACCTGCGCTCCATTTTAGGGTGCCATGTCCTTCTTGAATAATATCATGGAAAAGTAAAAATAAAAAATTGTGGAAAGATCTAGTTCAAAAGCATAACACAAGAATATAGCATTAGTCACTTTGAGCTCAGATGGCTAAAACAACTCTTCGAAGAGCTTAAATTTGAAGAAAGTTCCCAAATACACCTTGTATGTGACAATTGGGCAGCATTACACATTGCCTCTAATCTTATCTATCATGAGGGCCAAACGTATTGAAGTGGGTTGTTATTTCATAAGAAAGAAAAAACTAGATTTGTCAAACCTAGTGAACAATTGGCTAACATATTCACCAAGTCTCTATAGGATCAAGGATAAAGGATCGATTACATTTGCAACAAGCAGAGCACATACCCACTTAAATGCTCCAGCTTGAGAAGGAGTGTTATCAAAATAAAAGAGTTGATCCTATATAATCTATAATCAACAATATCTATATTATATTTGATTATGAGGAACGTCTCTTATCTATTCCCTTATCATATCTTTATTATGTATAATTTTTTTTCTCTATATGAATAAAGCATCCATGTTGTCTAAAAAACATGGTTTCGGCTCAATGTTTCTCATTCCTAGAGTCGCTAACAAGTTAGGGTCCTGGTGGACTAGTGAATAAAAATGCTTGTCGGTAATATAAATATTGGGGCAGACAAAATTGCACAACAAAGTGTCTAATTGATACCAACTGAAAAGTAATCATGACATATGGTTTTGGGAAACGTTTAGCCTACCCCACTTGGATATTTGTTTTCTTGACCATCTTCAAATAAGGATGAGAAGTATGATGGATCATAAATAGAACCTCCAAGTATCTCATTGGAATTTGAGCATTGCCTAGCTACTGCAGGTGTCACAGGACTCAAAAAACTACCCCTCAAATCAGCATCTGCTGCTCGAGAAATTGTGTCCACATAGGAAGCACCCAACCTGTAAATTTGAATCCATAACAACGAGGAAGATAGCCTCACTGTAAAACCAACACTTTGCATAACCAGTGTAACTTTCACTGAAAATATGAAAAATGCTGTGTAATCTTGAGTAGAAATGTTCCTGCAAACACACATAATGTTCTTCATCAGATATGAATGGAAAACACAGTCATGATCACTTGTCTGACCCTTACAAACATAGAAAATTGGTTCGCCTGAATCTCTTCACTGCATATGGCAGCAACTTTATTTTGTTAAATTGGCAAAAAAATACTAAATGAAGGATGCACACTGTTAAAATTACAGTCTAGGTAACATGTGAGGGAAGAGAGAATAAAGCGACTGAACAATACTCTACTAGATTAATATGGTGTTTTAAATATTAATAATATGTTTCTATTTATACTAATAATTATGCCTTACCAGCCGAAACCCACAAATAAATCAACAAATGTGAAAAAATCCGGAGTTAACTGTGAAGATTGCTTCCTCAATTAGACGAGAAATTGATTCCACATATATATTATAAGATGTTGCAAACATAGTTTCAAGACATTTTAAGATATTCCAAAATAAAGTAACATCCATATATTATAATATTTCCCCTCAAATTAAAGTTTACTGAGCTTTAACCTTGTTACAAATAAACAAATTAAAAATGACAATAAGCTTGTTGCATACAGTGGCCTCCATGAAACATAGATGGAATATTAACTATAGGATGCAGAAGAGTTTGAAGATTTGAAATGACCATCAGCGAAGAGAATTGTTCACAATATTTGCATAATAAGGAAGAAAACATTTCATCGGAAAGTTGTTCAGTAGAAATTCCCTAGAAAGCAACTATACACTATGGGAAGTAAAATCTTTTCAAGTTCAAGAACATAATAATAAAACATAAAAAATTCAACAAACTTGGAATTATAATCGGGAATAAAATCTAGGGAACAATAAGAAACAAATGATTCTAGTAACAATGCAAGTGGTTTCACATTCAGCTTTAACAAGAAGATCACTCACATGCATATCTCATCCTTACTAAAGAGGGTTAGCATTCCCAGGTTAACATAGATGATCAACGCAAAACTCCAGTTATAAAAGAAACTGCATGCAATTTTTTTCCCAATCCATATTTGCACTTTATCTATAACTTAAGGTCACATAATAATAAAATAAAGACAATGAATGCCACGGTCAATGCCTCATCCTAAGGGGCAAGAATCATCAGCCAAGATTCAACCTTTTGGTCTCGAGAAATATTAATCGAATAAACAAATAGAGAAATAAAATATATTCACTGAACGCACCAAATTTCTCGAGCGAAAAGAATAAACCAACAAACGTCAAGCAATATGGTACAGAAGAGAAGAAAGGCGTAGGTGCGGCCAAGGCTCTGACTGCTACTCTCAATTGCGACCAAAGCAAACAACGCAACTACCAGATTTACGAGCGACACACCATTGTAAGATGCTCCCAGCGATCCAATTAACGCGCACCCAATCTTGCATTTCCAAAATAGCCAAAAAAAAAAATCAATTAATGACAACAATGCACAAGTAACTCAGGAAATAAGAGAGGCTCGGTTGGAACCTGAAGGTAAATGAGGATGACAGCAAAGGACTGGAGCCTATCGTAGTCGCGAATCCATGGCTGAAATCGATCTCGCAAATTCAAACAGGATGAACAACAACGCATCATAAAAGACTATCACCAATTTAGCTTTCAATCTAAATCAATCGGAGCAAGAGCGTGTAATGCATCATCCCCTTCCTCCTCAACCACTGCGATGGTGCTGCTGTGTCGTATTGCGTCGTTCTTCACACTCTCTCGTTTTGCATTTTCGGTTTTGTTTTGTATCCTTGCTGGCATGTAGCGAACAGTGCTTTGGGGGCAATTACAACTTATATTGTGTCCTCTTTTCTCTCCACCCCTGTAACCAACTTTCTTTTCCTTTTTCTTTTTCTTTTTTTTTTTTTTTTCTCTATGCTCGAAGTCCATCTTTTTTTTATTTTATTCCCCTCTGTCTTCCCTGCACAATTGTTTTTTAACTGCTCCTCTACTTTTCTTACCTTAAAAAAAGTGCTGGGAGAATTAACTCATTTATCAGGTATTTAATTGTTTATCGAAGACTCATGGTAGGTGCTTTAAAGATGTAATAATAAGGAGGATATAGCAGGTACCATCATTCTTAATAAAAAAAAAAAACAATCACTAATTATATGTACTTCAACATAAATATTTTCCTCTCAATATGATTTATTAGACGTGTAGAATGGAAATATTTAGTTATACAAAATTTAGACACGAAGGTTTTTATTATTATTTTAAAGCATAAGAGAGTAATATATAGATTTCGTCTGAGTGTATTATCTGAAAATAATAAACTAAAAATTAAAAAAAAATTATAGATAATATTATAAAAATTTGGTCTAAAATTCATTAATTTTTAATTGGTTAAAACCTTTGTAATTAATGTAAGAAATGAATTTATAATCTAATACACAAATTATTTATAATTTTTATTCATAATAAAAATTATTTTAGATATCAATAATTTTTAATTTATAAATTAGTATATAAAGTAGTCACTTAGTGACTATTTATTTTTTGTCCTTAACGTTGGTTATTATTTAATGATTTTCTTGTAATGTATACTCATATCTACTAAATGAAAGATTACTTGTCAACACGAGAAAAATTCGGATAATACCTGTATGGATGAGTTTATTTGGCATCTTTACTCGACAATAGCAGTTTAACATTCAAAAGCAACAATTCCACCTCAAAGATTCATCAACGAATTCTTGTAAGAACATTTAGCGTCTATCATGGGACCTTGGTAAAACATTCCCTGGCACGTCAAACTCAAGAACCACATCCTTTACATTAGAATTGGACCCCAACACCATCAACAAAGTCAAGAACAAGACGATCATCCAACAAACTAAACAACTTCGAGTGCAACACCACAAAGACATGAAATTACTACAAGCTCAACTTCACAAAGAACTTTAGGCCTTAAATCATAAGCTTAACAAATTTGAAAAAGAGTCTTCTCATGAAGACATTCCCCAAATTCCAATCGGGTGGTAGAACCTCCTGTCACTTAGAGACACCATACCCAACATTTGAAAAGGAAAAAACCCATCTCACACAGCATGAGACAAAGGGGACTCCTCCTCACCCAAATGTCGAGAATGAACAAACAAACTCAGGGTGACACGTCGACATAAACAAGAATCACCAAAAAGACGAGAACGAGTAGTAAACTCACGCATTCAAACCTTAACTTAATGAAGGTCGAAAAAAGCCACCAGATTTCACAAGCGTAGCACGAGATCCATGAGGTCTATCTACCCACAGACTAAGCAACATACGAGAGCGCGATTCTTGCCCAACAACCTACGAACCCCAAGGACCCTACTCGTAGTGGTAGATCTTGAGAAAAATAATTGTGGGTGCGAAAACATATTGAAAATTTTTTGTTGTAGCCAAAAATATAGAATGTATTAAAATTAATAAAAAAAGAATAATAATTTTTATTCAGATATTATTTTTTATATATGGAGAAAAATTAGGGAGGTCAAAGCCTCCCTCACTCCAAACCAAGCCCAACCACTACCTACTCGAATCAAGTCCTCTACATCTCGATAGTTTCCACCCCTTCCCTTCGGACATTAAGGAGGTAGACATCCCTAGAAAAATAGTGACCAATGTTAAAAAATACAATGGGACAATCAATCTAGAATCACCTATCAAGGCATACTAACTTATACCAACATATATTCTTGTGACATGAAGGTCCATTGTTGGCTCTCTGTGACTAACCTTGACGAATAAGCTTTGGAATTATACTCAGCCCTCCAACCTTAGTCCATCAACTCATTTAGCACTCTCTACATCATGTTTACAACAAAGTTTGTCGATAACAAACTTGTAGTAGCATCATTGATCTCCCTTAAACACATCAAGCAAGGAGATCATGAACCTCTATGCTGATTCATGAAATCTTTTATAGTTGTGGTTAAAGAGGTGCCTGACCTATATTTCGTCATCCTGATGCATGCCCTCCTATGTGGACTTTAGCCAGATCTTTTCCTTGAGATCATGTGCAACTCGATACATTACTATTGAGGAAAACAAAAAGCAAGCCAAAAGAGGTCCTAAACCTTGAACCTTTAAACGATAGAGAGAAAGCAAGTACGACATGTATTGAACGCTAGCTGAGATGTCATCCTCCAAGAAGCACAACCAAAGTATTCTCCTTGTTATGCAAACCCAAATAAAAGGTACATTTACCACCAAAACATGAGTAACACCACCAAGGAAAGCAACCAACTAAAATACCTTATCGAGGAACTCATTCGGTCAGGTTGTGGACAACATACAAGTTAGATGCGACCATGGACAAATAGGGTGTGAATACCGTGGTCTTGGATTTTACGGTGGAAAACCAATATGTGAAAGTATCAACTTAGTAATCTAGTTCTGACTCAGGTCTCTATCGCCGATATTTTTAACTGACAAGGACTTTTGTATCCATGATCCTGAACAAGACAATCCAATGAGCTCCACAACCACCATTGCAAACTAGTGCGTGCACAAAGTTCTCATAAACTAGGGAAGTTCAACCCCCAACTCTTATCCACTCCTACCAACCCATTATTAGGGTTCGTAGGCAAAAGTGTACGTGCATGGTCGAGGAGAAGGAAGGTGTGAGGTTCATGTTTAGAAATATACTTTGAATCTAACTCAACCTTACAACTTTTTGCCCCTGGTGTATCTCTTTCACAATGCACAACAAAGATCGTATGAATATGATTTTCCACTTCTCCACAAATATAATTTGTTTCTTTATCTTAAGTGGTTATTCTATTCTTGGTGATCAAGAACTTGTTCTTATTAACTCCACCCACTTATATACTCTAAATTGGTCTTCTTTAGTCGGTGTAGGACTTCCAGTCGAGATATATACATCTCAAGTGTGAAACTTTACATTAATAGGTGATCCGATAGTGGTCCAATATTGGGTGAAACAATATGTCCAATAAGTAACAAATCTCGTTAGGATATGCTCTAACAATAACTTCGATACCATGCTTAGAATGAACTTTAAACCTAACTTAAACCTATAAACCCGTCTTGTAAGATAAAATTTGTATCCATTTATATACTCTAAATTAGCCATATCTCTAATTGATGTGAGACTTTCAACATAGTTAAAGTAAGAGGTTAAGGAAAAAGTGTGACATCTTAAGGTAGTTAATAGTATAAGACTTATCTAATATGATTCATATGATACCACAATTTTTAATTGTCTTTTTCTTATGTCTCATAAGTCTTTATCTCATACAAATGTGTATTTAACATATAACTTAATTTTATAGCATCTTATTTTGAGATTTCGTATAACATAATGCGTATTTTGCCTAAAACTTGTAACATCTAATTATTTATTATCATAACAAAAATGTCTTAAACATAACATATAAATTAAAACTTACATTTTATCTTAAAGACTGTATATGCTTCAATAACTCATTTTCAAATTACTTACGGAAAAAATCAGGTTATTCATAACTATTATCATATATATATATATATATATATATATATATATATATATATATATATTATGGTCATGTTAGTACTAAGAAACATCCGTTGACTTTGTCAATCTTACACCTTAGTTAAAATGTTTGAGTTCAACTATCATTCAAACAACGCCATATTGATTTTGATATTACACATTAAATTATTTATAAATTATTTTTATTTATTAAAAAAAATTGATTTATATATTTAAAAATAGTTATTTGTTATAAATTCAACTAAGAAAAACAAAATTTATTGTTGTAATACACACCAAGATGCAATTAAGTAAAGTGTGCTTTTTAACTAGGCATAGTTTGTAAGCCCACGCCCTACCCGACAATGGCAAAGGCAGATTCGTCGTCCTCTTCCGATGGAGACACGTCCCCCGAATCCGCTCCACCATCACTGGCCACCATTGCGGAGAATCTTCAGCGTTCTGCACTTCAATCTGCTCGGACTGTGCAACATAGCTCCACAACTCAGTTCCATGCCTTTCAGGTTTTCCCTTCCTCTTCTCATCTCATTGGGATCTTCTTTGTTATTTCCGTTATTCGCAATGTAGATACATAATATTCCTTGCTTGCTGAATTTCTTTGTTAGTTGGTTAGGAGGTGGATGTCGAATTGAGTGAGGGTTTCCATTCCTCTCTTCATTCACTGTATCCAATAGAAAAGGAAGGAATGAGGGTATCAAAGGGATTGCCTTCAGTATAGTATACGGACTGTTATTCAAGGAGGGACGAGGTTATAGCAGTGTAAAATATTTTACACTACAGGGTTGAATTGTCTGTGGGCACTACGCCATTATATGATACTAATATTCATTTGAAATCTTGAAAGATTAAAAACTAATCATCTCATATTCAAAATCATACAAATTTTTATAAATTTCAATGAATTATTTTTGTGGATTGAATTTGTATGGAATTTGTGCGATTTTTTATTTGTATTGTATCTATAGATGTCAGTCCGAACGAATCAACATGAATCAACATTCTCACCCAAATATGGGAGACTTTAGTACTCTCGCATTCATTCTTTTCTGAATCTTAACTGTGATAGCAGGAGAGTTCTCTATTCCAATTTCAAAAGTTTCTTTTTACATTCAAGTATTTGCTTTTTGCTATTTTTCTGAGTTATTGTCGTGATTGATTTTTAACATTTGTAGACTCCTTTATGATCAATGAGTTAAAAAACATAGTTGGTAGGAATTCTATAGAAAGCAACAAAAAAAGAAAATCATGGTGTATTAGAATTCAATTCTTCATAAATTATTGAAAGAGTACTTACAGAGACTCTACCATTTTAATAGTGTTTTATAAAATAATTAAATAATAATGAAAGCCTATGCATATTTGTTCAACTTATATTTGTTTTTATTTCACTTTATTTAAATTATTGCAATTTTGAATTAATATGTCCACCACTTATGAAATTTAAAAATTATTATTTTTTTCATCACAAAATTTATTATTAATATTGATAATAATTATACATATGCAGAATATTATATTGTTATATAACCATGTAAGTTTGTGAAACTTAACTAAACATAATTCCTAGTATTTTACGAAATTGCTTTTTAGAAGGCCTAGATTTGACCCTTTAAAAAGTGTTGTTAACCAGAAAGGGCAGAGTTTATGCATACATGAGACACACTTGAATTATGCATTTAAAATCTACTGCGATTTATTTGTTGTATACACAAGTGTATTGAATTACTTGTTAACAAACATCATAAATTTGAATTTATAGTTCAGACTCCTGCAGAAATGAGAAAATATGCTAATGGGTGGGGTTTTATTGCAACAATGAACTAGAATCTATTAGTTATTATAATCCATACTGGTCATACATTTTTTAATCCAAACCTTATCATTTATATACAATCTTTTTCATTGACGTTGGTTGTTGTTTTTGAATTTCTTTTGTTCATAAATTTAGTTTACTTTTGTTGTTCGAGATTGTGAATTATTGTCACTTAGCTATCTTCGAATCATTGTTTTTTTTTTTTTTTTTTTTTTTTTTTTTTTTTTTTTTTTTTTTTTTTTTTTTTTTTTTTAAATTATATAATAAAAAAAAAAAAATTTTTTTTTTTTTACAATTTTTTTTTTTTATTTTTGTTTTTTTTTTTGATTTTTTTTTTTTTTTAAATTTTTTTTTTTTTTTTTTTTTGAGTTTTTGAATTTTTTTTCCTTTTTTTTTTTTTAATCTTTTTTTTTTTTTTTTTTTTTTTTTTT
>Ga0214542_1002547_pt1 | contig 37612 bp, 22 predicted proteins | sample CNSS1metaG_FD_160096 | JGI IMG/M metagenome (GOLD analysis project Ga0214542, IMG submission 160096) | Root nodule microbial communities from cowpea collected in UCLA plant growth center, Los Angeles, California, USA - CNSS1 | ecosystem: Host-associated > Plants > Roots > Nodule | place: USA...
AATATATATATATCTATATATATATATATATATATATATATATATATATATATATATATATATATATATATATAATAACGTATAAAAATAATCAATATCAACGCGACTAGCTAAATAAAAAACATACGCACGCAAAATTATAGAGATAGAAATTATGTATAAGAAATGTCTCAAATATGTGAAACCGAATAATGAATCAGCGTAGATTATTTTGTGAGATGTTGTTGTTTATATTTTATTTATTTATTAGAAGATTTATATTTTTTTTAAATCAAGTTTTTTAAGCGTTGTTAAATATTAAGGTGAGAGAGATATAGAGTAATCGTTTTGAAATATAAAATTACTATCTTAAAAAGCAAGCATAATCATTAACACGTTAATGTTATTAATTAATTGTGTAATGCATGAGATGGACGCTTATTTTATATAACTAACGGTTATAATAAATTAATATTTAAAATATTAGTTTCTATTGTATACGACGTTATTATTTGTTTTTAGTTATTGATAATTTCTTTTGAAAACTAAATGGTAATAAGAATCACAGTTTGAGAAAATAAAATGGTTGCTAACTGAAATTAACTTTGAATATAAAAGTAAAAGTATATGTCAAAGATTAAAAAAAGAAAGAGTGTTAACAAAAAAAAAATGAGTTTTAAAAATTATCATTTATAATTAAATTTATTTGTTAATTTAATTACATAAAATATGAAATAATATATGCATATATACGAAATTAAACTTACGATATATTGTTTGTTCTAACTTATTCATGCTAGATAATTTTTTTTTGTTAAATATAAAAAATTATTTTAAAATTTAATTATTATCTTTAATTTTAGTCTAATAACATTTGCAATTTTATTTTATCGAAATAAAATATGAAAAGAAAATTTAAAATAAAAAAGAAATAAAAAAATCTTGAAAAAAATACAAAATATATATTAATTGAAAATGTTAACATTTTACAAATATTACAATGATTTTAATAATTTATTAAGTCGATAATGTAATATATGAAGTAATATTAAAAGTTAAGTATGATGTAATTAGTAATAAAATGACATGTTACAATTATTTATTTTTTAAGTATATAGTATTGCTAACAATTATGATTTTTTTGTAATGAACTTTTTAATTTAAAAACTACAACACTTTAAATAATTTATTGGAGAGAAAAATAATTGATAGCAAAAATTGAAAAGTTAAACTAGTTATGTAGGTTAATATTGTGGATATTAATTTATTTTTTTCATTATTAAAAATTAATTGGCATTAAAATAATTAAATTGAAATTTCAAATGAATGTTAAAAGTATTATTTATCAATATGATGATATGATAAACCCACAAATTCAAATTAAAAGAAAGGGATGACTAGTAAACATAAAGTAGCTAAATGAAATTATAAATTTATTAATAATTACATATAGTAGTTATTTAGTTAATATTAATTAGTTAGTTTAATAGTTTGTACAAAATTTATTAATAAATAAAAATAAATATTTCCATTTCAATTTAAAAAAAATTAAATGACATATAAATAGCCAAAATTTGACCATTTTTTTTATAGTTGATGAAAATGAAAGTTAGAATTCAGTTTCACCATATTTTAAAGATGAAAGAATATAAACTATTTGGTAAGTATTATTGAAAGCTGTAAAATCTCATTTTTAATAACTTAAGACTAATAAAATAGTTAATCTAATCTATAAAGTAAATTAATATAATCTTATAAAAGATAAAATTATACAAATATAACGTTTATATATTTAAACTAAACCAACAAACTCTATCTAAAATAAGTTGTTTACTAAAAAATTTTAAGACCTTTCACTAAAGATGGCAAATAAATTCGTCTGCGTGGGTTTTGCTCGAACTCGTCCCCGTTTTGACGGGTAATCCCCGCATTGACTGGGTATGGGTATGAGTATGGGTATGGAGAATCCCCGACTTTTTAAATTGGGTATGGGGATGGGAATGAGGATGTACGTATTCCCGCCATATCTTCATCCCATTTAAATTATTAAAATATTCATAATTAATTAAGTAACCATATATATATATATATATATATATACTTTATATTTTTTATTTTTCCTAATTATTTGATTTGTCATGAAACTCATTCGCATCTCCAATATATTTTCATCTTATCATAATCTTCCTATATATAATTATGTTAAAATGATATATGTTAATTAAATTTTTTTATGCCTCACATTTGAATATTTCTATTATTTTTTAATGTTTTTATTTATTATATATTTTCCTTTTACATGAGAATTTTTATATTCTCAATTTAAGCTAATATAAAAAAAAATCTTTATTTATTATTATTAATTTTTGTTTAATTTGAAGAACTCTTTTGTTTCGTTAAAATATTTTTCGTTACTTTTCAACCATTGAGTATATATGTTGATATTTGAAAAGTTTTCTTAGATCTCCAAGGTATTTTTCATTTTATCATACCCTTAATTATACATTTGATTTACTTTGTGCGATTTTTTTCAATAGTCTCTCAAATTATTTCTCAGACACAAATTTGTCAATTTTATAATATTTTTATTTATTGTTTATTTCATCATGTAGAATAATATTTCGATATATTCTATCTAATTATTTTTTATTTTCTAACTTATTATCAATCATACTGTAATTTTTTCACTTTAATTGTATAAATAACTTTTATTTACTACAATATAAAAATTTAATGTAATTTCTATGAGTTTTTTTTTGTGTCACTATCCAACATATATTGAAGTTCAAAAGATACAAAATCTATGTCAAAATTATATTATTATGTTTATTATTTCTTCTTTGTGTCATTTTGATAAAGTGATGTATTATTGTAACACCTCATTTAATTAAGTACGTGAAATTAATGGAAGCATTACAAAAAAGATAACATAAAGGCGCGGTCTGGGAGTTTTAAACTCAACTCCATACAATCCATGGCACACCATGATGCCCAAGAGAAAACGAGATGAAAAGTTAACCAAGGTACATAAATCTATGAAAGAACAATTACGTGGGTCGCATCCCTAGATAAACTCATACGGAAATATAAACTAGTCCACGCGGACTATGCAGCGGAATCTCCACCCCCTGTTGCCTACGGGTGTCCCTCGCATCTGCTCACATCAACAAGTTGATGATCATCGCAAAAGAGAGTACCACACAGCAGATCACACAACAAAGAAAGGAGGGTAAGCTAGAGCACAAAAGAGTTCATTCATTAAATCAGATATAATTCCACAACACCATACATTTAAATCAACCAAGCATGTTATGACTGTTCATGCAATACATTACGACACGACTCGACTCATCCGGATACATATAACCATGGTCGGATTCAGCAGACGCTTGCACTTGTGGTGGATACCTCTGCTCACCCCCGAGCTATGTGTTATGAGTGTTTCAATGAATCAATTTCCCTCACCACAAGGTTAGCCCTTAATGAATTTTAGGCCTCCTGCTACTCTCACCACAAGAGTCAGTCAGCTCTAAGTGAGACTAACTGACCCCTTAGAGTGTTAGGATGCATTCCTTACCTTGAATCCTTACCTAGTTATACAGATGGGACACCATCATGGGCACCCACTAACAGGGGTCATGGAATTACGTCCCGACCACTGAAGCGCAACCCTGAAAGTCTCACCTAGAGACCCCAAGGAATTATGCATTGACACAAACAAAATATGATTACACAGTCAAATAGTATTCACCATGCAAGGATATAACCAGTATGTCAACCTTTAAAGCCAATCTTTTCACTTTCCAGGTCCAACTCATTCCAACTCATCATAATCCATCCATGCACATAGGAAGCAACTCGTCTCGTTATCATGCCACTTTAATAATACTTATCTCATTTAGTTCACATGCCAACTTTCATACCAAACCCATCATCTACAATTCATGATTCATGCTAAGCATACATAATATTCCATTATATACATATTTCTCATCATAACATTCATACCCAAACCAATACCAATCATCCAAGGATAAACAAGCACCCAAACAGCGTACTGCCTCGCCCAGCCCCTCGCCAGGCTGAAGGGTCTCGCTCAGGCGAGACGTGCTCGCTCAAGCAAGCCCCCTTCGCCTAGGCGAGGGCTCGAAAGAGCATCCAGAAGCCAACGCGGGATCTCGCTTAGGCGAGACCCCTCTCGCCTGCGTGAGATGTTCGCTCGCTCAAAAATTGAACGGGTCGTCTGGGCGACCTTTCGCGCAAACGGGTTTGGGCGAGTCCCTGTTCATCTCACCTAGGCGAGACTGACTCGCTTGGACGAGATTAGCAGGTCTCGCCACCGTTTTCCTGCAACAGTTACCCACGCCAGCTCAACCCACATATATTCATGCATTCACAGCTTATCACAACATCATACCAGCCACAAAACTTCAAAACGACAGTTTCATAACAAGACAGAAACAAAACACGAGAGTGAGCTAGAGCTTCCCTACCTGGAAATGGGTTTGTACGGGACTTCGACACTGAAACAAGGAGCACAACAGCTATAGAACCCGACTCGCAAACTAGAACAGCGGGTAAAACGAGTTAATACAAAGTTTTCCCACTACGACTACGAAACTATACTAGACAGAGGTGATAAGGAAAAAAAGTACTTACGTGAGCAGAACAATGGCCAAGCTAAACGTGAATCTGGAGAACGTTGGAACCCTAGCGGAAGACGACAATAGTAGCAACTCTAGGAAGTGGGGTTTCTATTTTACGAAAAGTGAGCTTAGGTTAGGGTTTGGGACGGACTAGGTCTGTTTTTCCTTTCTGGGCCAGCCCTAAGGCCCACTGGTTAAGGCAGCCCTAAGAAAAAGGGGCAGAATGGAAAGCGGGCCTTACAATTATAACTTTTATTAGTGTATAAAAAAGAAATTCATTAGAATTTAAAAAATTGAAGTAAAAAAAATTTAAAATATATCTTAATTTGAATATTTGTTTTCCTTTTATATTTTTTTAAATATTTTTTAATTTTAGCAACTAAGTTTCACTAAAGTTTGTAGTTTGCAAATTTAATAAATGTTTTGGTTCTCATGAAATTTTATTTAATATTCTAATCTAAAATGTAAACAATTATAATTAATTTCAAAGTATTTGATATAAAAGAAACAATCATCCTTCTAATATTGAATATTTGATAATATTATGTTTTCTTTGTTGTAATTTTTTGTTTTACAAAAATTAATATTGAAGTAATTAGAACGCGGGTACGGGTATGGGTACGAGATTATACCCGTTACCCGATGGGAATGGGGATGAGACAAAAGTTTGATACCCATTGGATTTGGGTATGGGGATGGGGATGGATTTTTTTGCGGGGATGGGTATGAGATAGCGAAACCTGTCCCCGCCCCGCCCCGTCCCGTTGTCATCCCTACCTTTCACTAATTTAATTGATGACTCCTCATTCTCAAAGATACCTCTAAACTTGCAATTTCATATGCTCACACCGATAAGGTGATCATTGCAAAAGAAAAAAACACAACACGAAACAACTAAGAAAATAAATATAGTTAGTGAGTTGAACAAATGATACAAGTAAATTTTAAACACTTAACGTATATATAAATTTCATGCAGAATAAAAATAATGTATTTTAAAATAATAAAATTCATTTATAAAAAAAAATTTATATTAAAATAATTAAATTTCACTATTATTAAATCATTGTTACTCTTACTTATAAAATGTCATTTTTATGTCGTTTTATAATTATAAATACTATTTGAGATTATTTTTTTTTTCAAAATTACTACATTAAAAAAACTTGGGTTTTGTATATGAATATGATTTTCAATAAAAAAAATCATTTTGATTTTGCATAAAATGTTAATTATATTTTGGTTTCTATAGTTGATCGACGGTCATTAACTAATAAGTTAGCGATAAATATAAAGGATATTTATTTCTTGGATTCTAATCAATGTTTGCATTTTGAATTTGGTCTTCTTGTATGTTAAGTGTACATTATTCCTTAAATGACAATGCCAATGACTATTTGTTTTAATCGTTTTAAGATAAATTATATTCAAATGCATGTTAAGCGAATGATACTGTTTACGCAATATTATCTTTTTAAGTCAAACAACACAATTAAAAAAATGTGGTCAAATTTAGTTTGTCATTACAATGTGTTCATTTAACAGACAACTAATTGATAAAAGATATTAATAAACGATAAAAAAACAAAAATAGAAATAGAATTCCATATTATCATTAGAGCTTAAAAAATTCAAAGAACCAAAATGTTAAGAAAAAAACTACTCTAATAAAAAAAACGACACTTATATCCCATTTATAACTTTTTATTATTATTATTATTATTATATATATATATATATATATATTTAAATGTCTTTATTTTATCAAGTCTTATAGCTAAAATATATTTTGGTAAGCTAGTACTCAAATTTTTTTTAGTTTCTATTTGAAAAAATAATGTAATTTGATACTTTGAGTTAATTGCTTGAAGTAAAACAAAGACTTCTCATTGATACTAAGACCAAACAAAGATTTTTTTTTTCACCAATGAAGTAAATATCATTGTTAACAACTCAAATTTTTATGAAAAAATCTTAACACTTTCAAAAAATTTAACCCAAAGAACCAAATTTGACAAGTTTACATCCATTTTTTAGAAAATTTAGACTAGATTAAAACTAAAAAAACTAAGAGATCAATTTGACATTTTTGACCGAAAAAAAAATATTTTTTTATCAATATCTATGCAAAATTCACAAATTTATCTCTTATTAGTTATACAAAATATGTATTATTTATTAGTTTTTATTAAAATACTATTTTACTATTCATAAATACATAATTGTACGGGTCTCGAGTAAAAATATAGATCTAATTTATTTATATTAAATTAAAGTTTTGTATTGAAAATTTGAAAACATTATTTATTCTTATGGGATGTGAAGGGTGAGGTTCGGATAATCGCTTAGTGGTCAGTATAATTGAAATTTCACCTCTTGTTATTCGAGTGAGAGAGTTTCACCTACAAAAGGCTTTATGATGCTTAAGTTAGTAAAGGAATTCATATTTGTTTAAAGTAAGAGAATGTGAATGTTTGTTTATCAAATCAAGTGAATTACTCATATTTATAGTGTCATTTTAACTTGGGATTTATGTTGGTCGCATTATACCTGTTTAGTCAAATAACAACTGCCTTACTGTGATATTTTGACTAGAGCTTAATATCTCTCTAAACATGCAAAGCTATTATGATTATGCTAATGAGATTAACATATGTATGAACGTTCTATCTAGTAGAGATGTGCTAGATGTGTTGGATCTTGTTGAGCTACGTCCTCTGTTGAATCGGATAAATAAATTATTAATTTAAATTTTCTGAAAAGATTAAAACTATAATGTATGATTTTACTTTACTATTACACCAGCAAACTGGAACAAATTATATACATATATAAAGTACCTCAGATATTTTTTATTAATTTATTTTCTACCGATAAAGAAAAAAGAGCCACAAACTATAACATTCCTACTAAGATGTCAAATGAGACTCAGCTGAGAAGATAAGCATGTACCAATACAATTATATTTTCATCATAGATAGCAAATACATCATTTTAACTAAAATGGAATTATTTTTGTCCACTGTAGTCGTAAATGAAACAAATTATGTGGCATAGATTTATGCCATTGCCACATAATTAGTACTAGACACATTTTCTAGTATATTATATATTTATTATTAAATAATTTATGTGAGTTAAACTTAAACATACGACGAGGCTGGTCCTTTTTTAAACGAGATCTACGTAGACTCATCCAATAATATAGAGGGCATGTGAGAAAAATATTTTAATATTTCCAATAAAGATCACTAACTTTTTTTTTATTGCAAACATCATTTTGTTAATGATAATAATGGATATCGAGTATCGGTTCATTTCACAATATTACCACTCTTTAGACAATAATTAAACAGAAGACGAAAATCATAACACTGCATTAATTCTTTTTAATATGAACGTTTGAATAGACAACATAACATTTATTATATTGTCATATGCAAGTAGACAAACAAATAATAATAGCAAAACTTTTATGGATCAAACAACTTACTAGAATACTTCCAAAATGAAAAAGTATCTTTATCTCCAATCCTTCAAGATAAATATTTAATACGTTTTTTTTCTTTATTATTTCTTACAAATTTTGAGAATTTTTATAATTATTCATACTTTTTTTTATAATATAACTGATTATTGTAAATAATACCCAAACATTCAAAGAGATACTAAGGACATTATTGTATAAAAAAATAGAAACAACATTGTATTAGCTAAATAAATATTCATTATGTTTGTTTTGTTCTCTTTTTCTATTTTTGAATTTAGATAAATGGAATTTGTGTAAATGTTTAACTTAAATTAAATTAAAACGAGGTCTACTGTAGGGTTTTAAGTGGAATAAATTAAATTAAAATACATTATAAAAATAGGTAAGAAAAATGTAAAAGAAGCACTGAGATTTTTTTTTACACCAGTTGACAACCCACTTTTAGTAGTATTTTAGTCAGACTATTGTATTTATAAAGTATTTATAAAGAAAGAGAGAGAAGAGTAAAATAGCAGATGTAAAGTATGTGTAAAAATTTGTTGGATGTCAAAAATTACTACCCTTTAACAATATGACAAAAATTGTTTTTGATGTACCTCATTTACGTATGAAAAAAACTAATATACGTAAAAAATATAAAAATTTTGTAAATAAGTAGAATGATTTTATGTCAGAGAACTTATGGATCGATGTAAATGAAATGATTTATGTCAAGTGGATCAATATGTAACATAAATTATTTTTATTTACGTCAATCCGTAAGTAGTATGATGTGAAATTCTCCTTATATTTATAAAGGTTTTGTTTCTCACATCGGAATCCTCTTACAACTTAGGGTTTCATCTTTGATAATGAAAGGGTGATGATTTGGTGGTATTTTTTGGTCTAAGTGTTGTGTGTATTTAGTGATAGACATATTAGAAGAATAATTTTGTCCTATTTATTTTGTCGTTGAGGTTTATTTAATAAAAGTTTGCATTTTTGTTTGTGATCCTGATTGTTTTATAAAACTCAAGGCTTTACATAAATGCAGGGATGAATCTTCTATCTGATGGGAGGGGCCATGTCCCTTCAAATGTTAAAAATTTTGTAAATTTTTATATTGAATTTTTAAAATTTTATAATATTTTGAAATTATATGTAGTATTTATGAAAAATCAATGCAAATTAAATCAAGTATTTTTTTATAAAATACATACACCATTTAATGTTAATAAATAATAAAATGAAATGAGTTTGTCAAGGTTCACCATTGCATAAATGTCCTTTTTTTTTTATACCATATTCATCAAAATCAAACCTTGGTTCAATTACACTGAAATGAGTATTTTTTTTAAGGTATCTCAGTTTTCTGTATTACATATCAAATGAATGATTTATGATAAAGTTGAAAAAGAGTTGGTGAATAGAGAAGTCAAATTTATGATAGAGGTTGTGCCACTAAGAAAAAGATTGAGTTATACAAATTCAATGGTACTTAAGCGAATGATGTTAGACTTCATTACTCTTGAACTTGTAAAATTCAATCGTCTTATTGAGTGGTTCAATCTCTGTCACAAATTTGACTTCTCTATTCACTAACCCCAGTTTTAAAAATGTTCATTTCATTACATATTTTTTTATTTGATGCAGAACATTTTATGTCAGTTTTCGTAAAAAAATGACACAAACTTACATCAGTCATTAGTAAAACTTGACATAAATTTACCTAGACCAATAATAGGGTTTGACGAAAATTTTCGTATTCCATTATAATGTTGGTCTTAAATATTTATTATGTTATAAGTAAACATTCACATCAGTAAAAGAGTAACAATTTTAATTCTGATATATACATATGTATATATACATATATATGTATATATATGTATATACATATATATATATATATATATATGTATATATATATATGTATATATATATATATATATATATATATATATATATATATATATATATATATATATATATATATATATATGTATATATATATATATACATATATACATATATATATATATATATATATAAAGGGAATTTTCTTTTTTGTGTCCACTTTTTAATATACCGATTTTACCCTTTAAATAATTTATTAAATTTTTAAAAATTGATCGTTACTTTTATAAACTTTTTATAAAATCAGATGTCTCTACTTCTTCCATTTTTTATTTATCAATGGTTATTCTTTTATCTGTTCTAATATATTTCATTTTATTTTTAATAAATATAATTTTAATATATAACATTATAATATTATCACCTGTTAATATAATATCACACATATTTAAAAAAATGGATACACAGTTGCTAGTATATATATATATATATATATCTTTGTGACTTACCTGTGGAATATCTTGTTCATAAAAAGAAAAAAGAATTCATTAATACTTTAGTTGTACAACATTGATTTCTTATGGTGTTTATCATCAGCATTTCTAATTTAGAGTAAATTTGTATATATGTTCTTTAATGTAAGTATACGGACTTATAGGTATTAAGCATTATAAACTTAGTAACTTAGTAATAATATGAAAACAAAAAATCAAAACTGTTATTCCAACTTTGGATATATCCTGGTCCTAAGGTTTTACCTCTTCGGAGATCTGACTTTTCAGATAGAGCAACGATGGTGATGATGGAATTTTCCATTGAATTATGATTTTTCTTTCATTTTATGAAAGGGAAACTAAAAGTAGAAGTAAAGAGAAAATGATAATAATAAATAATTGAATAAATAAATTGTTTTAAATACTCTTAAAATTTGAATAAGAATATGAAGATTTAGTAGGTGAGAACCTAAACTTTTCCTCAAAATCTTTGAGATAATAATGGAAATATTAAAAGAAAAGGTGGAGGAAAAGACGATACTAGCCCATACGGATCCAACTTTATCGGGGCAATTGCCCCCACCAACGTTTTGGTTTCTATTAATACAAATAATTCTTAATTATTCCATTAATTAAAAAAAAACTGTCAATTGGTAATTATTAACATTTTTCTCTAAAAATTTACTAGTTTCATTTTTTTACTGTTTAAATTTTAAATAATAAACTAAATTACTAATATATATTATTTTTTTTTCGCACCACCACAAAACTCATAGTCAGCTCCACTGTACTATTTTCATTGGAACAAAAACAAACATAAATGTTGGTATAGGTCATTTTGTTTGTTTATATGGAACCTATTTTTTAATGTTATCTTCCCACGTGTGAAGAAAGACCAAGAAAGATATGTTAAGAGTTTTGTATAGTTTTATTAATATTTTTATAGTTCATAATTGATTAAATAAATTTATATTTAGTCTTTTGTTTCAATATAAACTTACACAATTAATTACATATGACATGTAATAAATTATATAAGTCAAAATTCATCTGATTAACATGCTTTTCAAGGACATAATCAGCTAGATTCTTATATCCTTGATTTGGCTAAAATAAGCACATAATTGAATGTGCATTACATTTCTAGTTAATTATTCTATACAATATTTAAATTTAATTAGTGCACTGTTCTGTTATAATCCCTTAAATTTATTATATTTTATTTTCTTAAACCAACCACAATAATACACAACTTTTCACTCATTTATTCTTTATTTTTATTCATTTACAGAGTTCTTTTGCCCTATTTTCTTTAATATAATTAACTACACTTTTTCATTTTTTTTTTCATCTTTTTTCCCTCTTCTCCAATCAAATAAGACAAGATTCTTTTATCCCATGCTCTTATATTATTATATTCATGGTGGGTAGGTTTGTTTGGTAAGATTTGTATTTTGGTGTTTTGGAGAGTTTTTAATTTTTTTTTATTTATAAAATATGTGTTTTTAAATTCTGGGGGAGAAGACGTGCTTCCATCGAGTTTCTCTACTTTATTTTATTGAAACAATGTGCAGTCATTGTTTTAACTTCACTCACATATTTATTTAACCTTTAAGAACACAAAGAAAAAGATGATTGAAAAAAACTGATCCAAGACACAGTAAAATGTTGTCCCCAATGAAAACACATAAATTGAAGAGTGGTCCTTGGTCGGATGAGTTTGCTGTATAAACAGTCAAACTCAAGAAGGAAAACATAATAATGGAAATAGCAATTTGCCCCCCAAAAGTCCATGCTTTCTTATTCGTCTTTTCTCTCCACTCACAACCTTTCAGTAATGGTTTTCAAGTGAAATAAATTTCCAAACACCAACTTCCACTTTTCATTTCTTTCAATCACCAACAATACTTTAATCTGTAAGAACAAAAAAATTTAGTTCCAAATGATTTTAATAAATTTAGTTTTGCCCTTTTCCTAACTGCTTCCCACTTATTATTATTTATCACTTTTAAAGTCAACACAAATATTTAAACCTAATTATTGTTATTTTGTTTTTGCACTAATTATATCACTAACCTGAAGACTTTTTTTTAATAATTAATTAATTTTTGAAAAGCTCAACTAGTCCTATTTTAATCAAATTTTCACGTTTCATGACTTTTACATTTTTCATTATTATTATGTTAGTAATAAAACAAGTGGTGTTTTAGAAAAGGCGATAAATTTGCAATTTAACAAATGACAAAAATACATTGAAATTGAAATCATTTTGTTGCGATTAACAAGAAATGATAATTAAGTGATGGAATTGCAATTAGATTTAATAAAAATGGATTTAAAATTTATAGCCATAGTTTTATTTGTATGGACTTTATTTGTAAAAGGAAATGATAATTTTTTGCGAAGTTATTTATTTTATTTTGTTTACGTTGCTTTCGTGAAAGCATATGCCTGGAATTTGGAATCCGGGTCAACTCAGCTACCTCGACCTTGATGTTAGACTTTTCATTTCCCAATTCAATATTTGAGTGGGCCCGGATTGTTCTTTCACTGACATCACTCAAAACTAAAACCCATATAGAGACCCAAATTGTAGGGTTTGCAGCCATTAAGTACTTATCAAAAGTTCACATTTATACGTTTATAAATCATAATTAATAATTTCAAAACAACTCTTCAAAATCAATAGCATCAACTATATATCACAACTTATAATTAACTCACATAAATTCTACCAAGAGAGACACCATATAGTGAAAAACACACTAAAAGAAGTTTATTTTACGTGTTTGAAATATCCTCGTGATATAAATTTTTTAGTTGTTTTTAAATATGTATATAATTTTGTAATATATATATTATAATTATATTCATACTAATATACTTAGTTATCATCTGCCTTAATTATAGATTTATACTTATTTAAGTATGAACAATACTAAGATTCATATATTACGTGAAAAATGCTAACAAATATCTTAAAAGCATTGCTTAATAAGAGTAAAAGTTCAAAGTATTTATTTTGTTATGATCTCTCCGCACAACTCTAAGGATAAAAACAATATTTATTTATTTTATTAAATAATTATTTGCATACTCATTTATATCAAGTAAAGTTAACGTCATGATTTATATATTGGTGGGTATCAATCCAATTAAATCTACATTTAAATCATTATGTAGAAATTTTGGATACAATAACTTCATGTCGTCTAACTTTTAGGCCAAATCAACCTATTCGTTTTAATGTACATTTTTTTACATCCAACTAATATTTTTTTCGTTATATTTTATTTGTGTTTCTGTCACTGTTATGCTTTCCCATTCTGATAAAAGATGACATAAGTTTTGGAGATTAACTCATAAATTAAAATAATACACATTTTGGTATTCCATTAAAATAATAACACTGTTCCCTTTCTCCATCACTGTTCACTGTGTGAAAAAAATAAAATTAAACATAATCTTTTTACCAAACCCTTCGGTGTTTAAATTCTACCAATCCCATAGCACTGTAATTTTGACTTCGTAGCCCATTCATAGATATTTGTGACGATGAACATTCCACGAAAGTGCGCATTAAAACTGCGCCCTAGGATTCTCAATTATTGCTTACTTAATTAATTTGTTAATAGTAGTAAACATACTTTAAATCTTTGCTTCATAATTTGGATTTAGATTCCTCGTAATATTTGTTTATTATATTGTAATTAAAAATTTATTATGATATAATTACGCGATAAGTAAAAATATTTAATTATTACATATTAAATTAATGAAATTAAATAAATAACAATGTATACTAAAAAAAGAAAATTATTCTGAGCGGTCAAAAGTATTGATCGAAGAAGATTCGAGATGAAACCCAGAAATAGTGCTGATTGGACAGGACACGTGGCAATGGGAAGGAAGAGCGACCAATGAAAAACTGACAAGTCATGGTTGGAACTTTTCAATGTGAATTTTCGGTTAATGTTTTGGTGTATGGCGATGTGGGACGATCGTACCACGAAATTTCGCCTGACAAATTGTGATTAACCCTAGTAAAAAAGTAATAACCATTAGGCATAAGCCACGCACTAAACAAACTAGAGTGAGAAGTTGGGCCACAAATTCCATTAGTTAGCTTACTGGGCAAGCACATTGTACGATGCGTGAAGCATTCTATAGTTGAAAACCCTTTCCCTTTCACCCTTTCTCTTTTTCTCTTTCTCACTTTCAGTTCTCACGAGAAACCAACGCCCCTTCCGCCATTCTAGAGCCCCCCAACGAACCCCGGGTTTTCTTCACACTAACAAACACTCACACACCACGTACTTCTCAGTTGTTCACTTCCTAAGGATCTCATATTTGATTTCCTCTCTCGTTTAACAGCGTCAGTTTTTCTTTTTTCTGTTTCTTCGCGAAGCGGTTGCTGCGCTCGCGAATCTCGCAATTAGGGTTTCCGATTTCAACGATTGCATCGCTGCGTCGATAGTTCGATAGATTCTGTTGAGATTTGCTTAATTCGTTTATGAATTGAGGGGAGAAACAGTTTTTTAATACGGAAATTGTTTTCTCCAGGGTTATTCTCAACGGATCTGAATGGGGAGGGGAGGCCAAGATTATGGGAAACCGGAGAACACGAGTTCCGAGGCTTCGGATCGTGAAATCTTCAAGGCATGGGCGAAGGACGTGTCTGAGTGCGAGGAGCACTTTAAGGTGAATGTGAAAGTGGGGTTGAATCAGGAGGAGGTCGAGAATCGGCAAAAGATCTATGGATTGAACGAGTTGGAGAAGCACGACGGCCAATCGATATGGAGTCTGATTCTGGAGCAGTTCAACGACACGCTGGTTCGGATTCTCCTCGCCGCCGCAATAATTTCCTTCGTGCTCGCTTGGTACGACGGAGACGAAGGCGGTGAGATGGAGATAACTGCGTTCGTTGAGCCTCTGGTGATATTCCTGATACTAATCGTGAACGCGATTGTTGGCGTGTGGCAGGAGAGCAATGCAGAGAAGGCGCTTGATGCGCTGAAAGAGATTCAGTCGGAGCACGCGGTGGTTATTCGAGAGGGCACGAAAATCCCCAGTTTGCCCGCGAAGGAGCTCGTCCCTGGCGACATCGTGGAGCTCAAGGTTGGCGATAAGGTGCCTGCAGATATGCGCGTTGTGGAATTGATCAGTTCCACTTTGCGGTTGGAGCAGGGCTCTCTGACTGGAGAAAGTGAGGCGGTGAATAAGATCAACAGACGTGTGGAGGAGGATGCTGATATCCAGGGGAAGAGATGTATGGTTTTCGCGGGGACCACTGTTGTTAACGGGCATTGCTTTTGCTTGGTCACTCAGACTGGCATGGACACGGAAATTGGGAAGGTGCATACGCAGATACATGTGGCGTCGCAGAGCGAGGAAGATACCCCGTTGAAGAAGAAGCTCAACGAGTTTGGAGAGAACCTAACCATGATAATTGGACTTATATGTATTTTGGTTTGGCTCATCAATGTTAAGTACTTCCTTTCATGGGAGTACGTGGATGGCTGGCCCAGGAATTTCAAGTTTTCATTTGAAAAGTGTACCTATTACTTTGAGATTGCTGTGGCGCTGGCTGTGGCTGCTATTCCAGAAGGTTTGCCGGCTGTCATCACCACTTGCCTGGCTCTTGGTACTCGCAAGATGGCCCAGAAGAACGCCCTGGTTCGGAAGCTACCGAGCGTGGAGACTCTGGGTTGTACCACTGTTATTTGTTCAGATAAAACTGGCACACTGACTACCAATCAAATGGCTGTGTCGAAATTAATCGCAATTGGCCATAATGTGGACACACTTCGTGCCTTCAAGGTTGAAGGAACTACGTATAATCCAGCTGATGGTCAAATTGAGAACTGGCCGACCGAAGGATTGGATGCCAATCTTCAGACGATTGCGAAAATATCTGCTATCTGTAATGATGCTGGAGTCGCACAATCAGAGCATAAGTTCGTCGCCCATGGAATGCCTACTGAAGCAGCTTTAAAGGTAGGACCCCTTTTTTATTTATCTTGGAATATTTTTCATTTACTGTTTGCAATTTTGCTATGCTTCTGTAGGAAGTATCTATTTAAATAATCACTTTGAGCGCTAGCGTGAGCATTATCAAGTTGTCTAATGCTTTTGTTGTTCTTTTTCATCATCTCTTGTTATTTTCTTACTAATCCATCCGTGTGAACGTATTGAGCGGCTTTAGGAAGTAAAGGTGTTTGACAGTTTTTTGTACTCTTTATTTGAACTCCAGGTTTTGGTAGAGAAGATGGGCCATCCTGAAGGATCCAAGGTTACGCAGTCGGCAAGCACAAGTACCTTGCTGCGTAAGTTGATTTTGTTTATTGACAGAATAATGTGGTGAAATATACCAAGGCAAATTATTTTGATGACTCCTCTGATACATCAGGAACCACTTTCAAAATGCTTAAGGATATTTGTAAAGCATTGTTTTTAGCAAACAGGCTACTTGCTATTAAGTTTTTTTTTTTTTTTAATTTGTTTGAGTTTATGTATTCAGAACTTATCAGAAAGACCACATATATGAGATCAACAAGTGTTGTTGCTTTTAATATGAATTAGTATCAAAAACATATTCAATAAATACATTAAGCTTCTTGACCTTCAAATTTCAATGTAGGTTGTTGTGAATGGTGGAATGAGCATGACCGACGGCTTGCTACTCTTGAGTTTGACCGTGACAGGAAGTCAATGGGCGTCATTGTGGACTCTGGTCTAGGAAAAAGGTCGCTTCTAGTTAAGGTATTATCTCTTTTTGTCACCTTTTTCTCTCACCTGTACAGTTCATTTAGATTATCAGTTTTCTATGATATGACCTTGTTCTGTAATTACATAATTAATATCTATGTGGAAATACTGGCTAACTTGGAAGTGTATACAATTATTTTTGTCGTGTGGTTTTCTCATTGTTGTAAAATAAATTAAAGGCAGCATATCTCTTTGAAACCAAATCTTTTCAGATCTTTATTTGAGTAAGGTATTTTTATTCTTCCCCCAAAATAAATTTATTACTGCATCACCATTTACTTACTAATAATTTTTTTTTTTAAAATTACGTTTAACTAAATATAGGTAATATCCCAACTCCCCAAAATGCAGACATGTTTTGCTCAATCCATACATGAGCCTATGCATGCTTATGTTCTTTCTGTTTCTTGTTTCCCTTTTCTCACCACTGGGAAATCCTTTTAACCGTCATTTGTCCCTAATATTTGGTAGGGTGCTGTGGAAAACGTGTTAGACAGAAGCACTAAAATTCAGTTGCGAGATGGTTCTGTAGTGAACCTGGATGATAATGCTAAGAACCTTGTATTGCAAGCACTTCATGAAATGTCAACTAGCGCATTGCGCTGTTTGGGATTTGCTTACAAGGATGAGCTCCCCAAATTTGAAAACTACAGTGGTAGTGACGATCATCCAGCACACCAGCTTTTGCTTGATCCTTCCAATTATTCATCAATTGAAAGTGAACTTATTTTTGTTGGCTTGGTTGGATTGAGGGTAAGTTTTAAGCTTCTTGTTTTGTATGCCATGTTTTATCATCTTCATCATATCTTGTTAATGTGGTAACTTTGTGAAATTGAATATTGAATGCTTAGGACCCCCCTAGGGAGGAAGTATACCAAGCAATTGAAGACTGCCGAGAAGCTGGAATCCGTGTTATGGTTATAACTGGGGACAACAAGAACACTGCTGAAGCTATATGCCGTGAAATAGGTGTATTTTCCCCTAATGAAGACATTACATCTAAAAGTTTGACGGGTAAAGATTTTATGGAATTGCGTGATAAAAAGGCATATTTGAACCAGAGTGGCGGCCTTTTGTTTTCAAGGGCTGAACCTAGGCACAAGCAAGAAATTGTGAGGCTGCTCAAAGAGGAAGGAGAGGTGGTGGCCATGACAGGGGATGGTGTTAATGATGCACCTGCCTTGAAGCTTGCAGACATTGGTGTTGCAATGGGCATTGCAGGGACTGAGGTACTTTTTTCATTGTAATCATATTACAGATTCTGGTGCATTACTAACAAGTGAACATTGGTGATTGATTTGGGTTTTCTAAGGCAGTCTCGGGAATGCTTGTGTTTTTAGTTTGATGTAGAGTTTCGATGCAAATTGAAGTGCTGGGTCTTTTCTCAATGATAATTGTAATTAGTTGGACTAAGGAACGCCAGTTAATATTGTTTTATTTTTTGCAACTCATTTCTTCTATCTTATGCTAATCCTATATAGGTGGCAAAGGAAGCTTCAGATATGGTGTTGGCGGATGATAATTTTAGTTCAATTGTTGCTGCTGTTGGTGAGGGTAGATCTATCTACAATAACATGAAGGCTTTCATAAGGTGATTCTGATGGTCTTTAAATAATTTATGCATGCATGAAGGGATGTGGTTACCTTGCTATTGGCTTTTTTCTGTATTGGTGGGCTCTGTGTTGACGCACAATTGCCATATATAAGATCTAATTTAATGATCGATTGACCTGTCCACAAATTCATCTAAACCACTACAGATATCGATAATTTACTGCATTAATACATCTTTCAATATTTGCTTAGTTTATCTCTCAAAAGAAAAGGGAGAAATGTCTTCAGTGCAGAGTTGTTGTTTACACTCTTACAATTAGATTTCTAATAAAGGAACTGAGATATACATGAACCATGTTCATATGTTGCTATCATAAGTGTACAATTGTGATGCATGAGCTTTTTCCTACGAATATCAAGTAAACAAAATGAAAAATAACGAAGATAGAAACGTGGGAAGCATTAGTTTGGTTTAATCTGGATTTTTAAGCTGTGTCGATTTTATTTATAATAACTGAGATGCTATGTTGGGTTTGGATCAAATCCTGTTTTGCTAGATTTATTTATAATAACTGTAAAGCATTCAAAATCTTCAGCGGCATTTCATGGAGATCTAGCATCATTCTAGATATGTACTTTTGTTAGTCACCTATATGCGTGCTGCTATTTTAAGATACTTTTCTACTCATAAAATAGGAGTTAATATTATCCTGAAGTGGTAATAAATTAATTTTGCAGGTATATGATCTCTTCAAATATTGGCGAGGTTGCTTCAATATTTTTAACAGCTGCTCTAGGTATTCCTGAAGGATTAATACCTGTCCAGCTTCTGTGGGTCAATCTTGTCACTGACGGACCCCCTGCAACAGCTCTAGGATTTAATCCTCCAGATAAGGATATAATGAAGAAGCCTCCTCGTCGTAGTGATGACTCGTTAATTAATTTGTGGATTTTATTCCGCTATATGGTATTTGCCTTGTTTTCTTTTTTCTTTCTGTTGCACACATGTATCTTTCGTTGGGGCTTTATTATGGTGATAATTTACGTGTATTAATTACCTCTAATCTTCTCCCTGATTTTATACTTGACAGGTTATTGGGATTTATGTTGGATTAGCTACAGTTGGTGTCTTCATCATATGGTATACACACGGTTCTTTCTTGGGTATTGACCTCAGTGAAGATGGACATACTCTTGTCACTTATACTCAACTTGCCAACTGGGATCAATGCTCCTCATGGAAGAACTTCACTGCTTCTCCATTCACTGCTGGTGCTAAAACAATCACGTTTGACAACCCCTGTGATTACTTTCACACTGGTAAAGTGAAGGCTATGACATTGTCCCTTTCTGTGTTGGTAGCCATTGAAATGTTCAACTCTCTCAATGCCCTATCTGAAGATGGAAGCCTTTTGTCAATGCCCCCTTGGGTCAACCCTTGGCTTCTTCTAGCAATGTCAGTATCATTTGGTCTGCACTTTTTGATATTGTACGTGCCATTCTTGGCACAAGTATTTGGTATCGTGCCCCTGAGCTTGAACGAGTGGTTTTTGGTTTTGGCTGTTGCACTGCCTGTCATTCTGATTGACGAGGTTCTGAAATTTGTGGGGAGATGTACAAGTGGGCGTCGACCATCAGCTGCAAGAAAACCAAAGCAAAAATCAGAGTAGACGTTTTTCTGTAGTCGGTAGAAAAGTTGCTAAAACCTTCAGCGACATGGACGATGATATACTGGAGAATGAAGAGGTGGCCTCATGGCCAATTAATCCTAAGTTAGTCATTTTAGGCCTTTCTGTAGTCTCCATCCCATTTTATAATGAGGGATGGCCGGACTTTCATTGGGTGCACTATATCCTTTTTTTAAATCTTTTATTTTCCTTTTGCCCAGTTCTTTGAACATTGTTAAGATTCTCACAAAAAAGGTAAAAACCTTTGATTTCTTCACATTTATCTTACTGAAAAATCTGTCATCTTCTGCTTATTTGTTTTAGTGGAATTTTATACCAAACCTAAAATTGGATGTTGATAATTTCCATCCTCTTTGTTCTTGATGCATATCGTTTATGCAACAACTTGGAATCACTTTTTTCTCCGTGGGAAAATTGGGCTGAAGTAGTGAGCAGGGAGTAACTAATACTGGCGTATGTGCCTTAAAGTTTGATGATAGGGATTTTGCGGTGTCTCTGCAAGGTACTTTCTGATATGTACTATCTTGAGGTGCCAGTTGGCAGTTGTTATTCCCTTGGGGGTACGAAGTCAAAAATGGAACTAGACCCTTCTGCTTGGCATCTGGGGAGATTGAAGCAGACAGCGAATAATATTTAAACTGCACAACGCTTAGGTGTGGTTGGTTCCCAGCGCAACCTCGTGCAACCTGCCACACACTTTTTCACAAGTGGAGCTTTTACAGATTTTGGAAAACGCTAAAGTACAATAATCTGTGTCAGCTAATCGCAAGCTTATTTGTTTCCACCCGACACCTATCATATTTTAATATTAACCCTTTAATTTCTTTTATCCCAACTTCTATATAATTACTACTGTATGCAGTGTCGCATTATACTATACCTAAGTAACCTTTAACGTTTAAAAATTATTTTACCATACTTTATTGCTTGTCAAAATCTTTAAATTATATTCAAAATTTCCATTCAACGTCTATTGGTAAAATTATTCTTAAAAATCTTACTAAACTAGAAACCGAGAGTTTACAATCTCTAGATCATCAATCTATCCTTGAGATTAAATTTAAAAATGTATATTTTAACTTAATATATGAACATAGAGTTCAAATGGTTAATTTTTATAACTACAGTTTAAAAAATAGAGAACAATTTTAACGAAAAAAGGTATTAAAATTTCAAACGTAGTTAATTGCAATGTAGGTGGATGGATGGATACCCTCAGTAGTGACGTGCCATAAGTTGTGACGAAAAATATATAAAAGTGGTGGAGTGTTGGAGTGTGTCATTTAGCATCAATTTGTTCTAAGATCAGATCTTATAACCCATTTCTGTTGTTTCCAAAAATTGTGAATGGGTATCCCTTCTTCTCTCTCACCTCATTCAACATGCATTTCTGGAAAGGGTAATAAAAATCTACTTCGGACTTTTATAATTAAGCTTAAACTACAAAATGAATCTCAGTTCCAATTATTTCCCTGTTTTAGCACTATATTTTAAATTACATTTATGTTTTTATTACAGTATTGTTTTTCTTATTTTGAGATATTTATACATTTATTGTATTTTTTTTTTAAGATTTGTGTTTGATTTTGTCTATTTTATAACAATGAACAATACTTTTTTTGTGAATTTTTCATTGGATATGAAATTATTTGCCTTCAATATCCTTCAGATATTTTACGTGTCTATACCTAATATGTTAGGATGATGTTCACTATGTCTACAATGTATATGGTTAAGTGTAACCAAAACTTATTTATAGATTTGGACGATAATGGCAAACTTAGTGTTAGTATAAACTAAATACTCATGGTTTAGAATATTAGATATTATATTCTCAACATAAAATTCATATTAATTTGAAAGTGTTGTGGTTTTGGGATTAGGAAGCATGATGTTTATTAAGTTCAAAGAATAATGTGACAATTTATTTTTTTTATCTTATATTATAGTGATATTTTTATTAAAGTTCGATTTTTATTAAATATATTTTTTAAATCAATTTTAACTATATTATTTTAATATAGTTATTAGATTTACGCTTGTTTTTCTATATGTAAAAAATAATGTTAAAGTTGGTTTAAAATAGGGTTAGATTTGCTTAAAAAATAGGGTTAGAGTTCATTTACAATTAGAAGGAAAACTTTTCATTATTTTTAAGTCAACTCTAATCCTATTTACTACATATAGAAAAATCAAAATAAATATAGAAATTATATTCTAATAATATAATTAGTTGATATAAAAATAATTTAAAAAATGTTTAATAAAAATGTGATTAATAAAAATATCAAAACAATATTTATGTAAAAGTTAAATTTGGTATTAATTTGGAGATGCAAATAATTGCTCAATTTAAAAAAAATAAAAGGAATGAATTAAATCAAAATAACAAATATAAAAACACATTGTCACATGACACCGAGACTACTAGTACAGTGATATAACTACTGACATGTGATACGACAACTTGACACTTAACACGATGACTTGACATGTGAATAATTTTTTTAATTAAGAAAAAAAAATATCAACAATTGACATATAACATTTCCTGATCACATGTTATTAACTATTTAAACAATATTTAAAAAACAAATTAAAGAAAATTTGGACCAATTAAAAAATGTTAAAACTAAATTAAAACAATTAAAAAAAATATAAGTCGTATTTAAGTTGTTAAAAAACAATCAAAGCTCTTTCCACAAATGTTCTTCTCTCATCTTTGGAAGCCGAGTGTGTTAGATATAACATCCATACCTACATTAGGAATGTACTTTTTCTTATAAATTGAAATGATATTTTTTAAATAGTTTTAAAATATAAAGAAATAAAAAAAATGAAAAATTAATTTTTATAGTTATAATGTTGGAAAAAATTATGAAAATTTAGTAGTTAAAAATTTATTTTTTTACAATTATAATTTTGAATCGAATAACAACGCTATAAATTATAATATTTTTAAAATGTTGAAGAAAATTATTGTCCAACAAGGGCCATCCACGTATGAACTTGGTGGGTCTAATAACAGGGTGGGCTTTTGGTTTCGTATAGAAACGAATGCGTGCAGAAGGCGAAAATGGATTAGGACGTGTTTGGTAACCACTTTTTGTGTCTGAGTCCACAATTTAGATTTAACAAATAATAAATGAATTTCAAGCAATTGACTGCACGCAGTTTGTGTTTTATCACTTGAGTTGACTCAGATAACAATTTGCTGTAACCAACATATCAAACCAGCTTTTAAGAAATTATATGTAAAAGATTGGTCATCTTCCTCACAGACTTTCATGACTCCACCACGTCTCCAAAATTAAACCAAAATGCAACAACCAAACAATCCAATTAACTATTTTGTTAACATCAACAAGAAAAACTAACCATTGGATCCATTCTCCATTTTTTTCCCTAAGGCTGACGCATTGCCAATTTCCTGCTTTTCATAAAATAATACTAATTTATCACTATGTGCGTGTATATATGTAATATAAATAATATAAATATAACAATACTGAAAAATTCTGTTCACTAATATTTTAATATTAGCGTGCCTGTGTGATGAACGAGCCATGCATTGCAATGCAGTTCTTCTTATAAATTGGGCAAACGCCAAACTTTCTTCGGTGCGAAGAAACCCAACTCTTCTCAGCTTAATAGAGTTTCCCCACACCAATGTCTCGTCTAACGCCGCCTCCGCCGCCGCCGCAACCCAACACTATTCTCGACGACAGGCTTCCTTTCTTCAATCAATCCATGGACCTGGTCCAACTCCCAAACCCGCCCACAACCCGAACCCGATCCCGCACCCTCGCCGATTTCCTAAAACGCGTCCAAGACGCCCAAAACGACGCACCACCTGAACCACTTGCACCACCCCACCATGTTCTTGACCTCTCCTCTTCCTCCACCACCCACCCCTTTGTCCTTTCCTTCTCCAACTTAACCTACAGTGTCAAGCTTCGTCGCAAGTTCACTTTTTTTCCCACCACCACCGTTTCCCCGCCCGACCACGAAACTAAACCCAGCGGCACCAAGACTCTCCTCAACGACATCTCCGGCGAGGCCAGGGACGGCGAGATAATGGCCGTCCTCGGCGCCAGCGGCTCTGGCAAGTCCACTCTCATCGACGCCCTCGCCAACCGCATCTCAAAGGAAAGCCTCAAAGGCACAGTCACACTAAACGCCGAAGTTTTAGACTCAAGTCTTTTAAAGGTGATTTCCGCTTATGTCATGCAAGACGACCTCCTCTTCCCCATGCTCACCGTCGAAGAGACGCTCATGTTCGCAGCGGAGTTCAGACTCCCTCGCTCCCTCTCCAAATCCAAGAAGAAAGCACGCGTCCAGGCCTTGATAGACCAGCTCGGCCTCCGCTCCGCTGCCTCCACCGTCATCGGCGACGAGGGCCACCGTGGCGTGTCTGGCGGCGAACGCCGCCGGGTCTCCATCGGAATCGACATCATCCACGATCCCATCGTGCTCTTCCTCGACGAACCAACTTCGGGCCTCGACTCCACCAGCGCCTTCATGGTGGTGAAAGTGCTGCAGCGAATCGCTCAGAGTGGAAGCATCGTCATCATGTCTATTCACCAACCTAGCTACAGAATCTTAGGCTTGTTGGACCACTTGATCTTCCTCTCCCACGGTAACACCGTCTACAGCGGCTCCCCGGCGAACCTCCCAGCCTTCTTCTCCGAGTTCGGCCACCCCATACCGGAGAACGAAAACCGCACAGAATTCGCGCTCGACCTAATTCGCGAACTGGAAGAACAACCCGGTGGAACAAAGAGTTTAGTGGACTTCAACAAATCGTGGCAGCTGAAAGAAAAAAACTCGGTCCAGTCCCAGAATGACCACAAGCCCAAACCATCTCTGAAGGACGCAATCAGCGCTAGCATTTCCAGAGGGAAACTGGTGTCCGGCGCTAACGGTAACGGCAAGAACTCAACGGCGGCAGTTTCCGTTCCCGCCTTCGCGAATCCGTTTTGGATGGAAATGGCGGTGATAGGAAAAAGGTCTCTGACGAACTCACGGAGGATGCCAGAGCTATTCGGGATTCGTTTGGGTGCAGTTCTTGTGACGGGGGTAATCTTGGCAACAATCTTCTGGCACCTGGATGATTCTCCGAAAGGAGTTCAGGAGCGCGTGGGGTTCTTCGCCTTCGCCATGTCCACGACGTTTTACACCTGCGCCGAAGCCATCCCAGTGTTCCTCCAAGAGCGTTACATCTTCATGAGGGAGACAGCTTACAACGCCTACCGTCGCTCCTCCTACGTCCTCTCACACGCTATCATCTCACTCCCTTCCCTGCTCTTTCTCTCTTTCGCCTTTGCGGCCACCACCTTTTGGGCCGTGGGCCTGGCGGGCGGCTCTTCGGGCTTTCTCTTTTACTTTCTGGTGATCGTGGCCTCCTTCTGGGCCGGAAGCTCCTTCGTGACGTTCCTCTCGGGAGTGGTGTCGCACGTGATGATAGGGTTCACGGTGGTGGTTGCGATCTTGGCGTACTTTCTTCTCTTCAGCGGGTTCTTCATCAGCAGGGACAGAATCCCTCCCTACTGGATATGGTTCCACTACCTGTCGCTGGTGAAGTACCCGTACGAGGGAGTGCTGCAGAACGAGTTCGACGTTAACTCTCCCAGGTGCTTCGTGAGGGGGATTCAGATGTTCGACAACACGCCCTTGGGGATGGTGCCGGAGACGCTGAAGGTGGAGCTGCTTAAGAGCATGAGCAAGACGCTGGGCATGAACATCACCAGGTCCACCTGCGTGATCACCGGCGCCGATGTGCTGAAGCAGCAGGGGATAACGCAGCTGAACAAATGGAGCTGCTTCTGGATCACGGTTGCATGGGGATTCTTCTTTCGCTTCCTCTTTTATTTGACGCTTCTCTTTGGGAGCAGAAACAAGAGGAGGTAGTCAATGGAACCAACACTCTGCTCCTTATTTATTTCAATAATAACACTCTTTTTATCACAATCTCAATTACTCTCTGCATTTAAACTATCTAATACATAAATGAATTCGAGTATGTACTCTACATGTTTTATTTCCTTATTAAAACGTGTTAAATGGCAGAACCATTACAGAAGCAACAAAATGAATCCCAGTTCCCAATTCATTTTTCAAATCGTTCGTATTTTCTCCATGAATCGAACTCCCTTTTCTGAACCAACGAATCCCATTTCTAAAATTTTACCAAAACAATATCAAAGTATCCTTAACCACACTTATTTTAGGAATTGAATAAGCACCGGTTGAAGTTCATATTTAAGGAGAATGGTTATCTTTCATTCCCATCTTATTCTCTTGTTTCTGGTATTGTTGCATGTATCTCAAGTTGAGTTTAATGTTTACTACAAGTGAATCATTTGGTTTGGAAGAATCGATTTTTCAAATTGTTTGAAGAACGGAATGAAAACTGATTCACAATTTGTCTGTCAATCATTTGTCTCTTGTACAAGTCTACGAGCCCTATTTTCCCAACCTAACAATGTCAACCCAAAATAATTGGAGTTCATCTTTTCAAATGAACGATTATCATGCATTCACACATTCGTTCTTATGTTTGTCGTTTTATGTATCTAAGACTAAGTTCAATGTCTACGAATAGCGTTTTGAGGAATTCAAGTTCACACTTATGACAAAATAAGATAGGGCATTAGTTTAGACTTCCTACACATTATTGGCTTTTATCATGAGTAAACCCCTTCTACACTTACAAATAGGTGCCAAATGCCTTCTGTGGAGACACATTAACTCACGTCTCTTCTCTCATTCTCATCTTTTCTCTGTATTTCTCTCTTCTCTAAAGATCTTGATTTATAAAATATTTTACATATTTTTTCTAGTTTTCAGATCCTTGATATAATAGGTTTATGTTTGTTATTACAAGATTGTTTTTTCTTATTTTGGGATATTTATATGTTTATTATTTTTTTAAGAATTAAGTTTGATTATGTCTATTTTAATAACAATGTACAATTCTTTTTAGTGGATTTTTTATTGAATATTAAATTATTTGCCTTCAATATCCTTGAGATATTTTACGTGTTTATACCTAGTATGTTATGATGATCTTCCCTATGTATACAATGTATATGGTGAAATGTAACCAAGACTTATTTATAGATTTGAATGATAATCACAACCGTATTAGTATAAAAAAATACTCATGGTTTAGAACTAAACATTATATTCTCGATATAAAATTCATATTAATTTGGAAGTGTTATGTTTTGGGATTAGGAAGTGACAATTTTTAAGTTAATAAAGTTGAAATAAGGAATAAAAAACATTTAATGTGGAATGATAGGAAAATATCACAGACCTTTCACATAGTCAAATAGTAAAGTGAAATAACATGCTAAATTAGATGCTAATATGTTCATGTAAACACCAATTTTATATTTGAAGATTATTGACTATTTGATGTGAGCTAAATTATGCTTATTTAATTCATTGTGTTTGGGGTCCATTTATAATAATAAAACTCAAGTCCATAGATTATTTATAACATCCAAAAAATAATTTTGTTTTAGTGGATAAAAAAGAGAGAGGACACTTAGGCCATGTTCACTTAAATAGATGGATTTGAGAGAGAGAAAGTGAATGGGTCTGACCGGATGCCAGAGTGAATAGTGTGTTGTTTTTTTGAAAATATTTAGAAGTGATAGTGAATAGATTTGGAAGTAAAATTTGTGAGTGGTGTGATAAATTAAAAAAAAATTAATAAAAATAATAGGTAGATTACCATATTGCCCTTTATATAATAAGTAATATAAATTGGTATTTGTATAAGTTATAATTGTTTTGTTATTTTTTTACTATTAAAATTGAAAAAATAAATTATAAAAATTAATAAAATAATATTTTTTATGATAATATATTTTAATAATGTTTCGAAGCATGAGATCGAATCTGCATAAAAATGGGATCAAATCCCTCTCCAATTTACACACAAGGATCGATTTTAACAAATATAGGATTAGATCCCTTTTAATGGTAGCGTATCCCCATAGGCTTTGCAATACATCATAGTACTTTTCAAATGTCCTTTTAAATTTTGCAATATTTGATACAGCCAATACATAATAGAGTGAGAAATATAAAAAAAAGAAGGTAAAAGAGTTAATTTAGTAAATGAAAAATGTTTCTCTTCAAATCTGTTCAACCAAGAGGGACGAAAATTTGGATCTCTTCCCCAAATTCATCGCAACACATCAACAATAATATGCAAAAACAAACATGAATGTCACTCGCTCTCCTATCTTCTTTTATAATAATATATAGAAGCGATTAGGAGCCTTAATATTAAATATATAAGAAGACTAAGTATAATAACTCAATGGTCATATTTTCAAGTACAAATTTTCATTCATAAATTGTTATATTTGGTGAAGTTCTTCTTTCAAATGAAACTACGTATGCTTACTAGTAGAATATACGGACTATTAAATTCAATGAGATATGGTGCTATGAAGGAACTAATAGAAAAATGTTTTTTCAAATATAAACCATCAAGTTTATGCATGATTCATCAAAAAATTGCTTGTTAGAATGTGAAAGATCTAAATTTTTTATTTGAAGACTAAAAGTCTATATAAAAATATCACCAGGGAGTAACATTTATCTCATTTATATTTATTATATTTTCCATTATTATCATTTAATTCTTATTAATTTAGGAATCAAGAATTTTTCTTTAGGAAGACCTCCCTTCTTTACTTTTTTTTTCTTTCTCATTCCCTCTTTTGAAACTTATGCATAGTTTATTGAAGACATATTAGTAGTAAATTATTTTAGTTATTTTATTTGTTGGACTTAGAGATGTATTTAGCTCAATTAGTTTAAAGTAATTTATATTTTACTGAATTTCATGAAGAAATCACTGGTTTAATTATTTTATGTTTTAGGCTTATAGGTTCAATTTGTCTGAAGGACTATCTTAGATAAGATTTTTGTACTAATATAAAAGAAAAAAAACAAAACATACAATATATATAAAAGAAAATAAATGCAATATCTTATATATACATGAAAAACAATTGCAATTATATACAATTAGTAAGTCCTAATAAGAAAAACTATAATGCAAATAAGAACATGTGACCATAATTAACACCAAAACATGTGTCCACAACATGTGCTGAAGTAACTAATAAATCTTCTATTTAATAGTTTTGCATCTTTAAGGATTTAAAATAAGATACAATAATAAAGTTACCAGGTAGAAATTATATTAAGCTTCAAAACTCTATAAATCATTTGATTGGAGATATTATAATTATTTTAAATGAAATTTTGTAAAAGGTCCTTTCAGAAAAGAAAAATAAATAAAATTGAAATTAGTTTTTCATATAGATTAAAATCAACTTATACATACTTTATTTTTTATAAAATTTCTTTTATATATATTTTTTAAATTTAAATTTATAATTTATGTACAAGTTTGTTTTATTTTATAAAAAAAATTCACTTTTAATTCTTTTTAGTAATTTATAGAAAAAAGAAATTATTTAAGAAATAAAAATTTAGAATATATGTTAGAAATTTTATTTGCTTGTCTAGGAAAACTCGAGAACAGTACATTATACATGTCTACATGTCATAGATTTTTGTTTTTATTAAATCAATTGTTTTTATTGAGTCCATTCCTCATATTACTTACAACATTAAATCCTTTTCTGAGTCCATACTTAATTATTATTAACTATAATGAATATTTGATGCAATATAAAGGTAAGCAAGCTTTCTTATATAAAACTTAAAAATTATATCTTATGAATGAAACAAGATAATAATAACAGTTATATATTATTATTATTACTATTATTATTATTATTATCAATATTTATATTATATTACAAGATTAAAAGATAATTTATTAAATAATTTAGAGATTAAGGATGAATGAATATAAAAGATTAGAAGTTAAATCTAGTTTTTTAAGAAACATTAAGTGAAAATGCTATTTAAGTGGTATATAAAAAAATTACAAGTAAAAACAGATTTGTCCACCAAATATTGTTAATAAGGTTAAAAATTTCAGCCAATAAAAAAAAATGTAAGTTTGATCGTAGTATTTGAAAAAAATAAACAATTTTTGGTTCCTAAAATTTATTTTTCTTTTTGCAAATTTAATATTTATATTTTTTATTTATTTGTAATATTGTTCTCTAATTATATATATATATATATATTAATTATCAGTAACTTGTTCAATTTTATTTTCTAAAAGCATATTAAATCATTATCAACTTATATTGATAATAAGTAGTCATAGGTTATATATATTTTTTCAATTATCCCATACAATACGAATATTATATATTTTTTGTCCATGGCCAAAGTAATATTATATATAATTAAACATAAAATTGAATAAAGTTACATGTAATTAACAAACATATAAACATAAACTTATCTAAAACATAAAGATTAAATTATCAAAAATAAAAAAAAAACTGAGATAAAAAATTACAAATTTTATAAAAGCAAGGACGAAAATTACCATATCAAAATAAAGAGTATGTATTACTCGAAGTATCAGGCAAATATAAAATCTTGAAGATGATGTGTTTTGTTCTTTCATTTTTAATTTTCACGAAAAGCCCAAACTCAGGCCCAATTAACAGAGAAAAAAAATCTAGGAAGATATGTGGCAGAGGTCCTGTATAAATTCATCATCGGAGAGAAGCAGATCCATTTTGAAAGGGTTAGGTTTGGGCAGAAACACCAATCCCCGAGGTATAGGTTCCCAACTCTCTTATTCTTCCAATTGTTCGATTTGCCTCCTTTTTTACTTTTGGTTTTCCTCTCTATCAGATTTTCTCTCTTGCTGCTTCTCTTCGTCTTTCACAGAATTTTCTGATGTAATAATATACGGATTTGTTTGTTTTCTGTGATTAGGTTTTGAAATTGGCTGCATGTTTGAAATTCAATTATTTTTTCATAATCCATTTCCCTTTTATTTCAATCTTAGTTTTTGTTTCTATGTAGTGTTCATAATTACTCTCAAAATTTTATTTGTTTATATTGTAGTAGACGAACGATGCCTCGCTATGATGATAAATACAATACACGCCTGTATGTGGGACGCTTGTCCCACAATACCCGTTCTCGTGATCTGGAGCGTGCTTTCAGCAGATATGGAAGGTAATTTTTCTTTTTAATTGGTAATTCTTATCATTCAAAATATATAGAGAACCCTAGACTTGATTTTTTCTCCAAGCAACTCAATCCACAATGTTATTTACATGGGAGTTTTGAAATTGTGGTTGTGGATTCATGGCGATAGAAAAAACTTCTATTGTAGCTTTGAGGCCGGAATCACCGTTTGGGACCGTTTTTTAAAGGACCTATTTGCTTTTAATCTTTGACATTCTTTTTAGTATTCCATGTCTGTTTACCCGTTTGTTTATGCGGATGATTGCCTTTGTTCTTTATTACTTAATTCCTTGTTTAGAATTGGCAGGATGTTTTCCATTGGTTTGTCCTTCCAATTCAATGTCCAAATTGTTTGACTTTATCTGAGATATGATTGCAATTGTTTGATTCGTCTTTATTGTTTACATTGACAAGGGAGTTGAGTTAGTGATAGGTTGCAGTCGGCTGTCGACCTTGTTTTATGCTGAAACATAGGGTGGTGGTATGCAGGTTTTATCTAAGCTTTGATTTGAGCTTGGATTTTTTTTGTTATTTGTCATGTTATACGTGGGAACCAAATCCCTTAGGTGTCATGTTTTAACATGAATAATCTTGTTGAAGGTTTCTGTGGTTTTCCCTAAACCTGGAGGTCTGTGTTGGGAGGTTGGCCTTGGTGGAATTGATGGAAATTCCTGTCGAGTGTTGACTTTGGCGATTCTTTCTGTAATGTTATTGCGTGTTTTTTATGGAAATGGCAACAATCACAAACTGGTGTTTAGTCCGTCTTTGAGGGGCGTTGTATACAGCTCCAGTAGTTAAGTAATGATGGCCTTACTGTTTCTGGAAACCATTTCCGCAGAGTTCGAGGTGTGGATATGAAGAACGATTTCGCCTTTGTTGTAAGTTTTCATTCCATTCTTTGTCTTTTATTTATTTTGTTGACTTCCATTGCTCGTCGTGCCTTTGTTCCAAGGTGGCCATTAGTGTCTGCTCAGAGGATTCGGTTGTAAATGGTGGTAAGATTCTGTTACTTCAGTGGCTTGTTACTGACAGATTTTGAACAGGAATTTAGTGATCCTCGAGATGCGGATGATGCTAGATTTAACTTGGATGGCCGTGACTTTGAAGGAAGTCGTATTATTGTTGAATTTGCTAAGGGGGTAGGAACTACTTAAATGTCTCTAATGATATTTTTCTTATGATTTGGTCTTCTCAATTTTAGTAGTTCGTCTTTGGGATGGTTTTTTTATTGTCTATAGTGTTTATTTAATGCATGGTTGTTGGATTTTATTGTGGCATATATGAATTTATTCTGTAGAATCTACAAGCTAATACTTGGGCTATTATATTTCTTGTTAATTTGTTTTAATCTGATCTCTATATGATCAGGGTCCTCGTGGTTCCCGTGAATACTTGGGTCGGGGTCCACCTCCTGGATCTGGACGATGCTTTAACTGTGGCATTGATGGTCACTGGGCCCGAGATTGCAAAGCTGGGGATTGGAAGAACAAATGCTACCGCTGTGGTGAAAGAGGTCATATAGAGAAGAACTGTAAGAACAGTCCCAAAAAGTTGAGGTAAGTTCTCGTTTTGCTTCCATACACCTCTGCTACATTGTGTTGATATGTCCTTAACTTGTTTATTGTTTTCTTATTGAGTTTTAAATATTTTATGTCAATTTGAGCTGTTCTGTAGCAGCAGGCGTGGACGGAGTTTCTCACGATCACCAGTCAGGTCATATTCTCCTCGTCGTGGGAGAAGCAGAGATCGGAGCTACAGTCGTGAGCGCAGCTACAGGTTGGGTTCTAATAATTTCTAATCCTATTGTTTGTGTTCTGATGCAATAGTACTGCAATTTGAGTGTTGTCTCACTTGTCAGTAGTACTTCTTTCGTAAAAAGCTTGTAAGCTGAATTTTGGTCACCTATTTTTCTTGCCAGTCGATCGAGATCTCCTGTGAGAAGAGCAAGAAGCCCAGTTTCTGAAGATAGGTCACGGAGTCCTCGACCCTCCAAGATAAGGGATCATAGTGCATCACCTGAGCGTGGCAGCCCACAGAAGAAAAGTGACATATCTCCCCGTAATGAAGATAGGTTGGTGACCCAGCGAGATGGATCTGACTTCAGTGATGGTCCAAGAGGTAAAAGTAGAAGCCCTGCTAGCCCTTCAAGGAACCACAATGAGAGGGCTTATGATAGCCCTAAATCTAATGGGCGTAGCCGAAGTCCCACCCGGAGCCCTAGGGATGACAGGAGCCCCATTGATGAAGATGATGACAACCATCGTCGCTCACAGTCACCTTAGATAGTGCTTTTTGATAAGAGGTCAGGACTGGCCCAGTTTACATCTGGATTATAAATTGCACTCCTGTTTAATTGTGATTTTTGTTTATCAAAACATTTTATGTATGCATGCTATTATTCAGATTCTTGCTGTTCAACTAGCTTGTGTGTCATGGATAGAATATGGTGCATGAATTGGTTTCAAGGGTTGGGATATTTTAAACCATTATAAATTATTGTTAGAAATTTATATCTTGTATGTTTTGAAGCCCTTCAACTCGAAATATCTTGAGGTTTATCTATTTTTTTTCTATGTTGCTTTAATTAGACAATTATAACTGTTGATAAACTACCTTAGTCGAGTTAGGATTTTGTACTCTATCATGTATTGTTATTGTATTTTGACATCGATGTTAGGATGTGAATAGTATCGCTTGAAAAATTGCTATTGTATTTTACATTGTGTAAACTTTTTCACTCTAAAATCCTTGTTAATTAGATTGTGTTATTGTGTTGTTACTTTTCTATTTAATGTTCTCGTGAAATAAATTTGTAGATGTTTATGGAAATCGTGTCGCACCCGTGTTTTAATTTTTTCAAGGTCTTTTTGCATTTTCTATAGTTTACAAAATTTATAATATTTTTGCAAATGAGAAAATAGTAGTGTATTTTTTAGTACGAACTAAAATTAGGAAATATGTTTTTGGAGAAAGTTACTACAGATTGATTTTATTAAGAGGGTGGTTTAAGTTGGATTTGTAGTGGGACGGATTTTGTGAGTTTGTATTTTTAAAAAATTAAATTGAAAATATATTTTTTATATTATATATTTCAAGAATATATATATATATAACAAATTATAATAATTTTATAATTTAATTTTCTTATACTTGTATCATTTATTAATTATTACCATATAATTAAAACATTAACAATTATTTGAATAAATTATAAAAATTAGTTAGTCAATGAAGATTTTCATTTCGTTTTAATACACAAATGAGCTCGGTTTCTCCTGTTAGTGATGCGTTAGTGATAGACCGAATCAACATGACCTCGATTAATAAGTTTTATCTTACTTATTTTTAATTAAGTTTTCAGAATAAAAAATACGTCTAATTAATAATTAATAATGTAGGGTAAATTATAAGATAAAAAATAATACTGGTTGAATATATAATACAATCACAACCAAATTTAGAAAATTAAGTAACGAACATGTCCACCCTAACGATGTTATACACATGTAAATAAAAAAAAAAAAACAGTATTCCATCTTAACATGTGCCTCACCAATATCCCAGTTATAGCTTTTGAAGTTTTCGACTGTTCCACCACAAATCCATTAGGAGTGATAAAACGACATTTAATTATGTCAAATTCGTGATATTGTGTTAATTCTTTTTGTAGTAAATTAATGCTTACACGGAATCTTTTACAAATTTCAAATGTCGGTTTTCAAGATATCGATGGTGTTTCAAGATATCGATTTGAATGAAACTGAAAAATAAATTCGTCTATGAATATTGTTAAAACTTTGACAGAATATATGTATTATAGATACGTGTAATAACCGATATTATTAATTAAATATAAAGATAAAGATAAGTATATACATAATCTTTTGTCCCAGTTTAAATTACTCATAATTTATTAAGTAATTTATTATACATATATATATAAATATACAAAATTCCAAACTTTTAAAAAATTCGTAAAATAACCTTTTGACTCTTATCACGCTCACTAATATGTATCCTAAAACAAAAGATATTTGATTTCGAAATCCAATTAAAAAAATTACTGGATCTCAAAATTTGATAATATATATATATATATATATATATATATATATATATATATATATATTTTCCTATATATTAGTTGAACTTAAAAAGATATAATTATACATTTTAATTTTTATTCTGTTTTAATCTTATTTGAAGGTTAATTTTTTAATTTTAATTATTTTTTCTTTAGTTTATTATTTTTTGTTTTTCATTTTTTAATGTTAATTTTTTTAAATTTACATATTTTGCTATTTTTAAACTTTTCTTAATATAATGTTTAAATATAAAATATTAATATATATGTTTTTTAATTTTTCTTATTTAATGTATTAAGAATAAATTAAATTAAATTTTAATTAAGTAAATAAAGAAAAGTAAAGAATAATATATAATATATATATATATATATATACATGAATTTTGACATCTGATATACATATATTCTTGTGGATGTTAACTTTCGTTATACATATTTATATAATTTATATAATGGGTGTCGAAATTTGGTATCAAGAGGTGTTGATAAAAATTAAAATTTAAAAAAGTTGGGGTTGCAGAAGAAAAGTTGGAGGTACAAAAGGAGAAATACACCTGTTTTAATTTCCAAGGAAAGGCCAATTTCTGGCCCAATTAACAAAAGAAAACTATGGAGATGTGTGGCAGAGGTCCCATATAAATTAATAATCGGAGAGAGGCTGATCCACTTTGAAAGAGGGGTTAGGCTTCTGCAGAAACACCAATTCGCTCCGAGGTAACGTTTCTCTACCGTTTTTCTTTCAATTGTTCGATTCGCCTTTCACCACTTTTGGTTCTTGGCTCTATAGGATTTTCTCTCTGGATTTTTCTTTTCATCTTTCTCATCAATTTCTCATGTAATAATTTACCGTTTTCTTTGTTTTCTGCGACCTAGGTTTTGAAATTGATTGCATGTTTAAAATTCAATTATTTTTTCCCAATCCATTCCCTTTTATTTCAATTTCAGTCATTTTTTTTGTCGACAGAAGGGGTCTCTGTGTGGCCGCTTTCATAATTACTCTCAAAATTTCATTTGTTTATATTGTAGAGCTAGAAGGAAAAACGATGCCTCGCTATGATGATAAATACAATACACGCCTGTATGTGGGACGCTTGTCCCATAACACCCGTTCCCGTGATCTGGAGCGTGCTTTCAGCAGATATGGAAGGTAATTTCCCTTTATTTAATCATTAGTTCTTATCTTTTGAAATATAGAGAGAACCATAGACTTGATTATTTCTCTAAGCAACTCAATCCTTTTCGAAACAATGTTATTTACATGCAAGTTTTGAAATTGCTGTTGTGGGTTCACAGCGATCCTTTATGTTACAGAAGATTTCAGACAAATAATTTCTATTGCAATGTTGAGGCCGAAATCAGCGTTTGGGACTGTCTTTTAAATACCATGTTTACTTACCTATTTACCCTTTTAATCTTTAACATGTTTTTCTTATTATTCCATTCCATGTCTGCTTACCTGTTTGTCTACGTGGATGATTGTCTTTGTTCTTTAGTATTTAATTTCTTGCTTTGAATCGGCAGGATGTTTTCCATTGTTTTGTCCTTCCAATTCAATGTCTAAATTGTTTGATTTTTTCCAATATGTGTTTGGAATTGTTTGATTCAACTTTGTTGTTTACATTGGCAAGGGAGTCGAGTTAGTGATAGGTTGCCGTCGGCTGTCGACCTTGTTTTATGCTGAAACTTAGGGTGGTGATATGCAGGTTTTATCTAAGCTTTGATTTGAGCTTGGATTTGTTTTGTTATTTGTCATGTTATGCGTGGGAATCAAATCCCCTAGGTTTCATGTTTTAACATGAATAATCTTGTTGAAGGTTTCTGTGGTTTTCCCTAAACCTGGAGGTCTGTGTTGGGAGGTTGGCCTTGGTGGAATTGATGGAAATTCCTGTCGAGTGTTGACTTTGGCGATT
>Ga0214542_1002551_pt1 | contig 37604 bp, 25 predicted proteins | sample CNSS1metaG_FD_160096 | JGI IMG/M metagenome (GOLD analysis project Ga0214542, IMG submission 160096) | Root nodule microbial communities from cowpea collected in UCLA plant growth center, Los Angeles, California, USA - CNSS1 | ecosystem: Host-associated > Plants > Roots > Nodule | place: USA...
TTCCTCTCTCTACCTCTAGCCACCTTCCTTAGGCTAGCATAGATTAGGAAATCCTATCACCTCTTTCACCTTCCATTGCTTGTAAGTGCCTTCCAACTTGCCTCCATTCCTTCATCCATTTCCGCTACCCATGGAGCTCTTCATGCACCTTTGGAGCTCCACCATGTTCTACACCCCTTCTTTTTACTAATTTGCACCCCTAATATCACTTAAACTCCACTCCACCATATTACGCCACATGGCAATCCTCCACTTACTAAAGTAACTAATTAAAACATGTCACGTCCTCAATCCTCCACTCCCTAAAATAACCAATCATAGAGTGACACATCATCACCTTCTCTCCTTCACACAACAAAAATCATAACCCTAATTTTTTCCTCCTCTCTCCCTCACCAAGCCACAACCGCCGCGTACAACTCCTACTGTCACTGCACCGCCGTTGTCGACTTTCTCCTCAGTGACTACAACTCACCGGGACAATCTCTTTTCCATCGCACCACCGTCGAGGTCAATCTGCAGCAGCACCAAATGACCTCCATCACTTCTTCTTCACGCCTCCTTCTTCCTCAATCATCCCGCAGCCGGACCTCCATCGTTGCTTCTCTCGAGCTCGGACGGCTTCATGTTCCGCACCCACAACTTGTTGGAAGGGACTCATAACTACCAGCAGTCCCGTACCAACGTGCACCACCACACACTCACATGAAACCTGCATCCATGCTGTCGGAAAACCACAATTTTAGCACTTATCACGACCTGCAACAGCCACGCTACACCACTACGACTCGCCTCTTCCAGTCGCGCCACCACCTTTGCCTCATCACACTGCCATTGACGTTGCGCCATGCTTGACCCATCAGGGCAGCGCCATCATGAGCTCGCGTATGCAACAACCGTTGTTCTTCACCATCACCACAACAGCACGAGTTCCGCTTCACGCTCACGCTGCTATCATCGCTTGCACCTCGTTATTTATGTCGCGCAGCTAACTTCATTGCCTATAGCAATCAAGTCAAACCTCTGATCTACAGCCATGACCACCACCATTATCACTGCAATACATACCTCGCAACGTCTGCAACGCAATAATAGCAATCGCGACGCCAAATGTGTCCTCCATCGGAGAACCAATGGCTCCAATCGGAATCTGTGAAACGCACCTTGCGACAACCCTCACGGCAGCCAAACCCTAATTGGGGAAAAAGTATTCTGACTTGAAAGAGAGACTGCTTTGACGCGTGGTAGTCTCTCACTAGACAATCAAAGAGTCAACACTGGTCAACCAATCAAATTTGGGCAAGAGCGGTCAACATTTCTCAAATAGGCTATTTTACACTCAATTTTGTAAGTGGTTCCTCTACAGGTACCCTAAATGGCCTAGAAAAGGAAAGAATCGTCTGGCAGTAGTTCATCGCCAACCAGACCATTTCTGGGAATTTCCAAAAATTCTAATTTAAGGAAATAAAATCTCAATCATAATCATACTAAATTTAGCATGCCAATCAGACTTAAATATAAAATTAAATATAAAATTAACGAGTACAACTACTATATTTAGCATGCCAATCAAACCTAAAATAAAATTAACACGTAAAGCTCCCCTAACATGGAGTTCACCAAGGTTCGAACCCATACCCTGCCAATTATCAAATCAATGCACAACCATTCAACCAATTCATGTTTTGTGTTAATTTATATAATTCTATGATTATATTATCACTCAACATGATCAAGCATATTATTAAAACCATAATAATTAAAAAATACACAAATGACAAACATAAGACTCGAACCCAAGTCCTCTCACACAATTAAGTACTCTCAATCATTTGAGCTAATACTTTTCTACATCACATTAATCAATAATTAATGCCTTAAAGGCTCTCACTGCCCGTATTTATTAATATGTACTTAATTAATTAAATTTAGAGGATCTTACATTCCCCCTATCTTAAAAGTTTTCATCCTCGAAATTAGGACTTACCAAGAAACAGGTGAGGATAAGACTTCCTCATGAGATCCTCTGTCTCCCAAGTCATCTCCTATGTTGCCTAATTCTAGAGAACCTTCACAGTCTGGATCTCCTTCCCTTTGAGTTGTTTGAATTGAGAATCCAGAATTCACACTGGTCCAACATCAACTGTCAGGTCCTCGCGCACCTAAACACCGTGCTCCTCCAACACATGAGTATGATCCGCAATGTACTTCCTTAGTTGTGATACATGGAAGACATTGTGCAGATTTGTCAAGTGAGGTGGCAAAGCAATCTTGTACGCTGCCGGTCCAATCCTCCTCGTGATCTGGTACGAATTGATGAATCGCATGGTAATACCATTAACAAGTTGTATTATCGTAAACCAACAACCAAAGAAGATGAGTTAGTCATTTACAGTGCTGCTAAGTTATCCAATGATGAAGACATTATTGGAATAATTTTATGTAGGCCAAAATTTCCAACTAACACCATTATAGAACTATTTGTGACCTTCTTAAGGTCACCGAATGAAATACTCCGTCTATTACAAAGGACATCTAAATCTTCTTCAGCAGATGTCAACCATATAGAACGTACATGGATGATATTTTATTTCGGTGGACATTTTAAGTGGGTGAATATAGTGGAGTGCCCTTATAGACATAGTCTAATGTTCAAATCAGAAGCAGTTGTGTACATGACCATCTCCCACAACTGCATATTCGTTCACCTATTGGATAAGATCTCACATGGAATTGGGTGTGGAGATCATAAACAAATTATTGAAATTAGCTACCGACATGCGGTTAAAGTAGTTAACAATTTTTTGTTTCATGACATAGTTGAAATCAAATGTAATAGTGATATAGTCCAAATGATTCAACGGTTGAAGGATGTTTAACGTATACGCAGAGATGTGATACGTCCCCTAACTTCCCATGACATAGAACTATTCATTTAGACACGGGACATATGTCCACCAACACCAGCCGAATTCTACAAAGATATCAAATCATGGTTGTATAAGAATGCTAGGGGCAGGTTATCATTTAGAAGCAGATTGGATTACCTTTAACTAGTTATTTATTATGTTATTTGAAAAATCATGAGTGTGCCCATATAAAATGAGTTTGATGAGCTAAGAAAAATATAAGGATAATCAAAAAATTCATAAAATGTTTGTTTTTCAGAGTGAATTATTTACATTTATTCATCTGGCATAATTAATGCATGACAACCATCACTTAGAAAGGTTTCATTATTGAACCTTTTATTTTGATGTCCCTAGATTCGTTCAACTTATGCTTGTAACTCAATGCACCAATACATTGGTGGACTCTAAAGGACCCCAAACGTCATTATGGAAGTTATTAATTTCCTCAATCGTTTCGTTCGACACCCTCAACTGCCACCTATGACAACTTAACGCTTTCAAATGTTTGAACTCATTCAATGGTCTTAAATTTGCCTATTTAATGTCTTTCGTGTGCCATTTGTGGTATTGCACTGATTAGGCATATTGTCACTCTTTGCATCACTATCTAATATTATTTTCACATTACTTTTGGACCCACATTTGTGTTTAAAAATGGCAGCCACTAGAAGCAGCAACACCACCAATATCTCATGGACATTCAACATTATTCACGTGGCCTATGTGGTAAGTATATTTGTGGACCTAAATCCAACATAACGTTCTTTTTCCATGTACTGATTGGTTTATGCATCAACTTTGTATTCCAAATTGCCATGACTGCTCATTTTCTATTATAACGTAGAATATTGCATATATTGATCATGGGTGGATGGACATTAGGAGAGATTTTCACATTGTAAGGGACTATCATGTTCAGTTTCGATATTTAGGAAACAACCTTTTTAAAATCACCGTCATTGCTGGGACATGTAGTGAACTAAACATGCAGAAGTATTTGCGTTATGGTACCTCTGAGTTCAATGACAACATCTTTTGTGTGACGTTGACCAAATATCAAAGTCGAGACTCTCATTTCGTATATGTTATTTTCATGAATTCCATTTTATTTAATAAAAATGTTTCATTAATAAAGTTACTGACCATTTTTTGGTATTTTATGTGAACCAGGACCTTAACACCAAATTCGCAAACTTGATAAGAAACAAGCATATAAACAAGGTGGTTCTCAGTGGGCCGAACAGTTCTGTGATATGCAAACTTCTGATTTCAATCCACAAAGATTAGGAAGGGATGGAAGGAATTTTGCAATCAACATTCTTTGAAAGAAGGCAATTTGTGTTGTTTCAGGTGGATCACGATGAAGCTGGTGATTTCATAACAATCTTTGTCAACAAATGCTTATGTGACGCGTAACTATGTTATTGTAACCTACACTTAAGTGTTGTTAGTTATGTTATTTAAGTTTTATGTTAAATTAGTATTTCATTTCTTTGCTGAATAAGGTGTGTGTTTGTCCATCTCATTATGTTTAGGTTCGAGTTGATGGAATATGGCATTACAATTGATGCTACGTTATAAACAATTTCCCCTTCATTTGACTAATTTCTCATTACTTAACTGTGATTTCCAATTATACATTGTGATAAACAATTTCCATAATGATAATATATTGACAATTTCCTAAAAAATAAGTGGACTGTATAAATTGTAAATACTAATAACCTTAACAGTGTTTCATTGCATACGTATTTGTCTTTTTTTGATGTATTTGTTTTACCAAGAGTCCTGTACATGCACTTAATGATATAGAAAGTAACAACCAAGCACAATTAATTATTTTCTAAACTTAGTGATCCATGTAATGGGTAACATAACTAGCAGGACCTTGAGAAAGATAACAACATAAAAAAACCCATAAATTGAGTCACTAAAATATCTATATTTTTTTGAGAGAAAGTGTCTTTTTCATGAACATATTTCGAACACCTATCACTGGACAATCTAAAAACTCAGTTTAATATAATTAGTTATACACCATTGGTTTTGGCCAATGACAATGCTAAGGTAGGATTAACATTACCTTAACATTATATCGAAAAATTTGTTTACGAAGCTAACTGTATTCTTATGCAAACATAAGTGACTTTTCATGCAAATTTTTAGAACACATATCACTGGACAAATGAAAATCAAAATTTCAAAAACAAGTTCATAACTTTTTTGTTTGCCCTCAATGCCAATTACAATGCAAAGGTGAGACTAACATTAAGTTAAAAAATACCCATAAATTGAGTGACTAACATTAAGGTATTTGTATTCTTTTGCAAATATAAATGTCTTTTTCATAAACAAATTAGAATTTTTATAATTTTTTTAAAAAAATTTATATTTGAATTTATAAAGTTTTTATTTTTACAACAACTCTAACATTTATCTATAAATGATAGATATATAAATATTTCAAACAAAATTTAAATAAATATCAGTGCAAAATATACATTTAAATAAACTAAATTTTGTTAAAAATATCAAATATAATAAAATATCATTGTCAAATTTATATGAAATTAAATTTGATACAAAAATGGAATTGATTTAGTTTTAAAAAAATTGGGACCAAATTGAGACAAAATAACAAATACAAAGACTACATTGAGATTTTTTTCCCATCCAATAATGACACATGGCACTGCCACTGCCACATCATATTGTCTCTGCCACGTGGCATAATGTCATATTGACATGTGACAATTATAAATTTTTATAAAAAAATTAAAAAAAAATGTTAAAATTAAAAAAAATTAAAAAAAATTAAAAAAATAAAAAAAAATAAAAAAAAAACACATGCTGACACGTGACACATAATTAACATCGTTATTGTACAACTAACGTAAAGAAACTGATTGCAACGAATTTTCCAAAATAAGGATTCAATTGAGTCAAATAAAAATGGGGGACCTACTTGAGATTTCGCTACAAAAATGGGGACCTCTTGAATGATTTAACCTGAAAAAAAAAACATAAATGGAGTGACTAAGCTAGCTTTCTTCATGTGCAAAAATAAGTGTCTTTTTGAATCACAGATTTAGGACATGTATCACATGACAATCATAAATCAAAGTTTAAAATAAATCTTAACCAACCTTTGGTTTGCCCTCAATGCCAATGACAATGGAAAGTTGGGATTAACATTAACTTAAAACATTACCCATAAATTGATCACCCAACCTATCTGCATTTCTGTCAAAGAATATTTGTCTCTTTTATGGACAGATTTCAGACAAATATCACTCCTCAATTAAAAATCAAAGTTCCAATTCCAAATAATTGTAGCTCAACCTTTACTTTACCATGAATGCCAATGACAATGCAAATGTGGGATTGATTTTATATTAAACAAAGTACACATAAACTGAGTTACTATGCCATATGTATTTCTGTGCACATATAAGTGTCTTTTTCATCCATAGATTGCTAACAACAAATACATTAACTACATTCATGAATTGGATAAAAAATGGAGAAAAAAATACACTTGATTGTAACTATACATAACTGCCTATTTGTGCATCACATTTCTCAAAAAGCATCATGTTACATTCTACACATGATATGGCCACATGCATAACCTTAGTCTCTAAAACAGTGGACTCACAGACACAAGGAAACATATGAAAAAGTCATAATCATATTTTTGATGTTGAAACAAAAAACACTGATTATATCACTAATCTTACAGTAGTGTATTCAGGCATAGCTTTGCCATCACATTTGGTAACACCGTCCCACATCTCTATAAATTTCATAACAAGGACACCACAATCATGGTTACAAATGAAATAACCAAAACAAATACATATAAAACATAGTACAATATATTCAAACTTTCTTAAGGTATGCTATATTGCAATGATGAAACAAATAACATATATAAACTTAGAAATTAAGTTAAATTGGAGTGTCCATAGTTCGTACTTCAAATGATGGCTTGTTGTTCGAATCACAATTTAATAACATCGAAAAAAACAATTTCATGTTTTGGGTCTGCAAAATAACTTTAACATCTTATGGGGAAATACTTTAGAAAATTAATAATGTAATAAACATGTACTACTTCTACTTACAATATAGTTGTCTATCTTGATGCGGTTCTTTCTATTATGTCCAAGGGAATCAAAGACAAAAAATTTCATTATCTTATAGTTGACAGAATAACACCACTAGTGATCATCATGGACAATTGGAACAAACAACCACAAAACACATACCACATTTTGAGACATAAATAAAAATATGGACCGCCTTTTACTTCAACCAAGAATGTAACTATACAATAATAATAAATATTTTATAAAATCAGCAGTAGGGATCTTTTGCATGCCAACGAACTTGCTACAAAAAAACATATTGTAGTCGCTTAATTTTTAAACACGTCTGTTCGCAATTCTCTTATTATTGTCATTAGAAAGAAAGTCTGCATGGACAAAGCACTTTGGTAATTTTAATTTATTTTTATGAATAAATCAAGTTCGACTAAATGTCATCATTATACCGTGTACATGAGATCCATTGAGATTCTTTCCAACCGTTGATGCAACTTCCTTTCATTATACATCATAATATTTGTTGCAAACATTACAACCTACAACAACACTTGACTCCACAATGAAATTCTTCTACATTATAAATGAATTATTGACATCAATAGCTAATTTAGGTAATTACCATGTTGCATAAGTGACCCATTGGTTGAAAACCTATACAGTCGTGGCTCGTTAATATTTGACCTTTTATATTATAAAAGACCCTACAAAATCAAATATAATACTTTTAATAATTTCACAAAAGTCAATAAAGCTTATAAAGAGTAAAAGAAATTCAATACCAATAAAGACAATCCACATTATTCAACGTCGTGTACAACTTCATCGCATACACACCCACTGAATTACATTGCGCTTCAATGGGTTCAGTTGTTGGTACTGTTCCAACAAACTCAGCAGTCCCGTAAGAAGATCCATCATAATTAACAGTGCCATCATTGAATGATGTTTTATGGTCAAATGGAGTAAAATCTTGTTTAACTTGTTCCTTATTAACTGCCTTCTCTCCACTGGCTTGAGAAACCTTACTCATGTCAATATCGTCATGAAGTTTATCTCCATTATCCTTTGTTACCTCATCAAAACCTGAAGCCTTTCCACCACTTCCTTCAAAAATATCAGCCTTATCATCACCGACATTATGGTTTTCTTGCGACAATGATTTACCACGTAACAATACTTCGTTCTGCAACATCTTCAGCTGCTTCTTCATGGCAATTATTTCCATTTTATTCATTTTTACTTTCTTCTGCAAGCATCCTCAAAATTAGATTCGCTAGTATCATCGTCATCTTCATTGATTGCTTCAGCGTCAATATTGAGGGCGACACGAATAATTGGATTTGATTTATCATCATTCATTAATGCCTAATCCCAAATAATCTACAAAATATTTAAAAAAAGAAAAATCAGCATAGTCATTGATGTAAACATAATGAAAATAATTAAATAAATGTGTGAACCAGCTAAGGTTATGTTATGTTGATTTTTTTGCTTGCAATCGACCAAATGTGCACGACTTAGTCCATTAACAAAAAATATGTGAACTAAACTTCCCAATTGTAGTTCATCAAAGTATCAATATTGTCTAATATCCTAAATGACATGTTACACACACATTTTGAATTTCTTGGAAAGTATAGTACACCAAATACATACAACTGACAAACATTGTCAACATCATCCTACTCAGTACCTATTGTACACCTAATCAATTTAGTAATATCTTTAATTGTTATACTTTCACCACTAAAAAGTGAACAACACAACCACACCCATAAGCATCAAATTCAACCTCTTCCCCTACTACACTCAAACCCAAGCTCATACATACATCACCCACACCAAAGGGGACAAGACACTGTCATATATGAAAAGATTGTTCACATGAATCACATCGCCGAAGCATTTGTTGCAGTAATGGACTGTAGATATTTAAAGACCTCTCCAACTCCAAACACCACTTGAACAGTGTCACTCTAATTCGTGAATGGTGTGCATCCGTCAACAAATTATTCATTTCAACAATGTATTTTGTATCGAAAAAATTAATTAGTCGTACCTTACAACCAAATCAACAAAAGAAATTGTATTATGAAATGTGCATGTTATCATTTCTAATATTTCCATAAATCAATCAATTAAACACACTCACCCGTTAATCTTCTATTGCTTTTTCTATTCTACCCTTTCCACCCATGCTTCATGAACCACCTATTACGTACCATAAGCCTACAATGTCAAACCATGAACAAACTAGTCCATGCATATAACCATCACTTCATAAATTTAGGACTATAAACATACTCCATCATAATAAATATTCTTTCCAATGGGCGAAATATTTACTACTAAAAACAATCAACTCAAACTCAAACACCATCAACTCATCACAATCGCAAAGGATACAATAATGACCAATCCAATGAACAATGACTTTTTCTAGGACAACCAAAACAATATAAAATGTTCAAAAAATTATTCAATCAAATACATAACAACCACAACACATGATTGAAAGCCATAACAGAAAAAATTAACTCGCCTAAACTCATAAGATTCCCCGCTTAACTATGCAGTCACTAACAACACTAAAGACAACACCACAGCAAAACTGTGTGTGGTACTTCCCAACAACCCTGTTGAATCAAAGTCCTGGTTTCAAATGCTATGTCTGGGTAAGCCGTCAAAGACGACGCTCATCACAATAGCACACCAAAATAATTCGACAACTAAAAAAATTTAAAAATTTAAAATGCTACGTCATTTAGAACTTACCTGCTTCCACTGGGTAACCCCCACTAACGACAATGAAGACAATACCACCAATGCAAAATAGTTGCAGATTGTTTAGCATAACCCTAATCAAAATAAAAATCAAACCTTTGAAGTGGTAAGAAATAACAAAACACAATGCCACCACAATCAAGGTTGCCAAAATACCTTTGTTATTGGAAACAAATGTTTACGCCCTAATCTGCGACTCTATTTCGGACCTTCAAAGCAGTAGAAAAATTTTGGTTTCGTTTGGTGGTGGTAAATTGGATTATGAGACGAAGAACAATAGAGCACATAGATAAGAAGAATGACGAAAATTGTGCTTTTGGGTGGACTATTAATTTGATTTCACAATCCACCTACTTCTTTAACACGCTCAAATGAACTTGCCACGTAATAGCAGTTAAGAGAAATTAAAAATTAAAATAACCTCTGCCCAAATCAGAGCCACGTAGGCGGGTAAGAATAAAAGATAGAAGGTCATTCTATCATTATCCAAATTCAATAATCCTATGATTTTGATTAAATATTTAGTTCAACAAAGTATAAAATCTTAATTCAAGTCTAATAAATGTTATCTGAAAAAAAAGTAGATTATGCAAAAGAAAAAAATGTAAATGTCATCGAACAAACAATAAAAGCACCAAGCTGATTTTCTACTTGTCATAAGCACCAAGCAGATTTTCTACTTCTAATAAGTGATGATAAGGGCAAACAAACTTTTGTTGAGGCAAGGTGGTTTTATAAGGAGGAATGAATAAAGGTTATGGATAGTTTTAACGTTTTATGCGTAATCGAATAATCAAAATAAAAGTATAAAGAAGGGATTACACACAAAAAATTATCCTGGTTCACACCACACACCGAGACTATGTCCAATCTCTTAAGCAACTTACTTAAGATATTTCACTAATCAAAACTCTTGATTGGAACGAGTATCACCCTCTCTAGGTTAACACGAGTAACAACCTCTCTAGGTATCATGAGTATCAACCTCTCTATGTATTATGAGTATCAACCTCTCCATTTATCACGAGTATAAACCTCTTCTTGTATCCTTCTCAAACTCCCCTTGAGATTTATAACTCTCAAATTAAGATAGCATAACCAAAGCTCGCAAGTGATGGCCTTCCTCCAAGCAATATTGGATTCAATGTGAGAAATGGATGGAGCATGGTGTAGAAGCTTGAAAATATGAAAGGATTAGTGGTTTCGTTCAACTATGGAGAGTTTCCTAGAGAGAGGTGAAGCCAACTCCTAAGGAAGGAAACAAGATTGGTATAGAAGAGGAGACTAATCTACAAAGAACTTCAAGAAAAGTGAAAGGAAATTTCTATAATAGTTCATTACTAATCTCAGAGTTATTTTACAATAGGTGAAGGCCTTTATTTATAGGCCAAGAAGGGTCATGCTTCTAGTGTGACATGCCAAGCTGGCAAGGTCATGTTTCTCACAAGGATAGGCGCACCAAGCATTCCCTTGGAAAGCAAGCTTCGCGTTTAGGGTTGCTTGAGGCCCAAGCTAGCCCATGCAAACCATAATTCACATCACACACAAAGCCCGTCCTTCTAAGACCAAAACTAAACTACTAGGCATAAAACTCAAAACAAGGCCCAAATACAAATCCTATACTATTTGGCCCAAAATACAAGGCCCAAAGGAAACCTATTCTACTTATTTATAGTAAACATTTTTCCCAAAAAAGAAACCAAGATCTTGGTCATGGCTCTTGTGGTTGGTCCCTTGGCTAGGGGTTTACCATCATCTCCTCCCTCTTGAGAAAGATTTGAAAAAGGTCATTGACATTAAAAGTAGCATTCACTTCATACTCAAAGGGCATATCTAGCCTATATGCATTATTATTCACTCTTTGAAGGACTTGGAAGGGACCATCTCCTTAGGAATTGAGTTTGGAATTCCTCCACTTTGGAAAAATCAAGTCATACCCAATCCCCTTCCTAAAAAATGACTTTTCTCTTCCCCTTGTTATTATGCCTAATGTATTTCTCTGTTTGTTGTTGTATTTGGTGTTTTAACCTCTCATGTAGTTTCTTCACATAAATATGACCTAGCTACCCCTTCCTTATGAATAAATTCACTAGGATTGGGTAGAGGTATCATGTTTAAAGGTGTAAGAAGATTAAATCCATACACAAGTTCAAATGGAGAGACTTTTGTACTCTTATAAACTATCCTATTATATGCAAACTTAATGTGGGAAAAGTACTCATCCAAAGATTTGTGATTTCCCTTTAGGATTTTCCCTTAACATTGTGCTTAGATATATATTGGCTACTTTTATTTGCAATAAGTTTGAGGGTAACAAGAAGTTGAAAATTTGAGCTTAGTTCCAAGCCTTCACCAATGAGTTTTCCAAAAATGGCTTAGGAACTTAGAACTTCTATCAGACACTATCTTTTAAGGTGCATCTACTCTTCATTAACATCATGTCAAATTCATTTTCCCCTAACTCAAAAAATCATGCATATAACAATGTTTTTAATATGACGATTAATTAAAACTATCACTTTTCGCAGTATAATACGTTAGTTTGATAACTACCATAATGTACATGTATAATATGACGTTTCTAACCACCATCTTTTACATTGTCATATTATTATTTAAAATTGTGTCATTTTGAGCCACTTTATATAAAACATTATTTTTATAATTTTATGAAATCATTTCCTGTCCACTTTTGTCTCGGTACCCCTTTTTTTTGTAAAACTTTGTTCCCTCTCTTTTCTATTTCATTTTCCCACTCAACAGTTTAATATTTCCTTAACTAAGATTAACTTTCCAAAGTAACTGACACCCAAATTACTCAAACCTCAAATCACTTCATTCTCACAACGTTCACTCAAACTTTCTCCTTCATTTCACCTCTTCATTTCACCTCTTTCTCCATTCTCCTTCCTTCTCGATCTGTGTTTGCACCTCCATTTGCGCCTCAGTCCATGATTGCCCTCGTTCGCATATACATTAGCGCCTTCATTTGCTCGATTGGGTTCTTCAACCTCGTTCGGAAGGAGAAAGGTTCGATTGGGTCCTGTAACCACTTCTTTTCTATTTCTGGTATGACATTCATCAAATTAGTGTTGCCTTTCTGAATTTACTCTTGCCTATTTTTGATTTGAGTGGCCAATTGTACGATTAGGGTTTTCTCTTTGAGTGGACAACGCCAGTTCGACATCGAAGGGCGAGGAACTCGCACCCGTTGTCTCCCCCACACTGAAGCTCGAAATCGATAGGCAAGTTTACAGGCCCGGTGATCCTGTCGTTGTGACCATCCAGATCTCCAATCCCACAAATGGGTGCTCGTTTCTAATGGAAAGACTCGGTTTTGAGATCATGGGCATCGAGAAATTGGACACTTAGTGGTTCGCAACGCAGAAGCCTATGTCTAGCACAAGACATAGGAGAGGTATGTTGTTACAGCAACAACACTCAAATTGGAGTTTTAGTTCTTTTAGTTGTTGTTTTGTTTAATTTGTTAACTACAAGATGAAAATTTATAGTTTCTATTGTATCATTATTATTATGATGGTAAAATAAGTTTTGTTCTACCAAAATATCTTGAATTGGATTTGATTTTGGGTTGTGCTGGATTAATCCATGAATTGATTTCATAATAGCACATCTGCAGCATTCTGGATCATCTTTGCACTGTCATTTTTCTGCTGTAAAACTCTATATCAGTTTTTGTCTACAGTAACTGCATCTGCCTTAGTTCTTTCAGCATATTTTGTTCCTATCCTCATTGCATGATACATTTCATTACATCTGAAATATTTCTGCTTTTGTATTCTACTATTGAAATATTCTGATGTACTAATGTCATGCATCAGTTCATAATGGCACATCTGCAGCATTCTAGATCATCTTTGCATCGTCATTTTCTATTGTAAAATTCTGCATCAGTTTTTGTCTGCAGTAATTGCATCTACTTGAGTTCTTTCAGCATATTCTTTCCCTTTCCTCATTGCATGATGCATTTGCATTACATATGAAATATTTCTTCTTTGGTATTCTACTATTGTAATATTCTGATGTACTGATGTCATGCACTAGTTCATAATGGCACATGTGTAGAATTCTAGATCATTTTTGCTTCATCTTTTTTTTGTTGTTGTAAAACTCTAAATCATTTTTTGTCTGCAGTAACTTTCCTTCATGTTCTGAAACAGATCTTGGTTGTACTGTAATAGATTATTTCACTAAGTTGACTTGAAATGTTGCCATTTTGTTTCAAGTTTACTTTCATTAATTGGCAACAACATTCAGTTTTCCTAACTGCATTTTAGTCACGTTCAATGGTGTATAAGCTTTGAAATTTCATCCACAATTTATCTTGATACAAGTTTTGAATTCTAATATGAATTGAATTTTGTTTGACGCTACTAAATTGCATTGTTTTTCTACTATCACATATTGGTTTTATTGGCACCATTTAGGTTTCATGCAAGTTCTCCTTTTAAGCTCATTTTGCATCCAGTTTTAGCATGTTCATGGTCTCTAATAATTCCTCAAATGTGCATAACATCTAGAGTTGCATACAATCTACATCTGTATTCATATTGCATTGGGATATGTTTCATTCCATTTTGAGTTTGGTCCATCAAACCATTCTAGATTCGACTAATCCTCCCTCCTATTAGGTCCCATGCATTGCATTCATTCTTGTCTTAATTTAGTTTCATCATGCATTTAGTTTCTCTTATGTACTATGATTTTAACATTCATTCTTGATGTTTCTTTGTATTGTAAGATTGTGGTGCTCATATGAGCCTCTAAGCTTGTGCCACATAGTTAAGGGATCAGGGGCATTTAGCACCCACTGTGACCATTCAAATGTTTGAGAGAACTCTATTCTCTGCATGAAATTCTAGCTATTTTTTTCTAGTAGAAAGCTTTCCATGAAAAAGGTTTTTCCCAGCTTTGGTGTAATTGTTAATGTTGTGCTGGAAATAGAATAAATTGAAAACTAAAAATTGATGAATTAAAGTTGAATTATTATTCCTATTTTTATGCGGGAAAAACTTGATGAATTGATGTTGAAAAATCTTGAAACTACATCTGAAATATCTCCAAATGATCCTATTGGTGTGATATTTGGAAAAGAGCATCCAGGTCGGGTTAGAGGACTTTCGTATGGCGCGTGTCCTACTCTTGCTTTTCAGCAATCAACTACAAGAATAAGAGGAATCAACTTTGCTTCACCTAATGCAGCTTCACCACATGACGAAGACAAGTTTGTGAAGATTGAAAATGAACTTGCAACTGCTAAGAACCAAGTGCAAACACTGCTTTCCTATACTGCTTCTAAAGAAGATGTTCCAGAACATGTTGTTGCAATGGCTGCTGGTTTGGTATGTCCATCTATTAATGAGGTATAATTTACATTAGTAAATTACTTAAACTTATTGGATGGATCTCATAATTTATTTCAATTTCACTTACTCATATATACTATATTATTTCTTCATTACAGGCACCAGATATTGGAAGTGGTGTGCCATCTCCACATGAATTACTAGGATCAAGTGGTGGAAGCAAAACACCTTAGACTTAGGACTTTTAATGTTGTCTTTTTTTCTTATATGCTTGAATATTTTGGTAATCTTAATGTTGTCTTCTTTTCTTCTTTCTTTCTTTCCAAATGCTTGAATTGGTACTTCGGTGTAGTTATGTTATATTGACAATGAAACAATTTAGTTTATCAATTTCTATTTGATAGTGTTCTAATTTTTTATCGAATTATGAAAGTATAAGAAATATTAAAAATGAATAAATAATTAAATATTAAAATTATGTCACTTGATACACTTGATAATGACGTAATTAATCTTAGAATTAATTATAATTAATTGAACTGGTGACATTTAAAAATGTCATAATATAATGATAATAGTGTCAGTTTAAAGCGTCGTTTTTCACATTATATTTGTTATCCAGTAAAAATATTATGTCAGTTTTAACTAACACTTTTTGTCTCTTTAAACTGCCACTTTATACGTTGTATAAAATGACGGTTGTTGCGGCGGTTCATCTATAACCGCCATATTATACTTTGTGACAGCAAGAATTACGACATTTCAGAAAACCGTCACTCAAGTAAATAATGACAGTTAAAAATGACGTAAATTACAAAAATAAATGTCAGTATTTACATGTTTTTTTGTAGTGGGAACCCTCCTTGGGAACAAGACCTTGTTGTAGACTTGCTGCTAGATTTTTGTCATTAAGCAAAGTAGGTTGTATACTAATTTTTGTCATTCTACTCTTTATTTCTTGATCTAAGAGCATATTCTAAACTAATTATTATCTTTATAAACCATGCATTGAGAATCTTTTAATATAAACATAGCATACTTCAATTTACTAAATTTGTCGTATTGCATAATTTTAGCATTGAGACATACATTCATCCATCCACATTGCATTTTATTTTCTTTTAGGAGAAATGTAACCCAAGAATATTTAACATGGGCCAAATTGAAGAAATCAAGGCCCAATCTTGTAGAGCCCATTGAAGATGTGGATGAGCAATCATTCAAGGAGCCATCCGATGAAGATTGTGAATCAATCAAATTAATTACTCGAAATCAATTTAGCTAAATTAAAGGCCAGCAAAATTTCAAGAATTAAATTTAATATATTTTGTGGATAATTCAAAGTAGGAAAAAACTGAATTACTCCAATCAATTTTATTAATTCAAAGATTCGAATGCAAGAATTAAATACAATATTTCGTGGATCATTCAACTTAGGAAAAAGCTAAATTGTTCCGATCAATTTTATTTCATTGTAATTAATTATAGGATTTGTTTGTGTAATAATACTCTTGGCCAGTCCTTTATAAGTATAGATCTGGAAACAAAGCACAATGTATATCAGGTTAGGACAAAAAACATACCTTCTTTCTCCCTTATTTTCTTATAATTTTGAATTCTATTATTCGAGTCAAATAACAAGGAGTTTGTACAATTTTTCGGTTAGTTCTCTTATTAATATATTTTGTATTTTCTATTTAATCTTCTAGTTTTATATTATCCAAATTACTTTATTCATTCATGATCTAATTTCTTTTAGCTTTTTGTTTAGCCATTTTATTTAAACACAGTGCTTGATTTCATTTTTATTTTTTTTACTTCTTTTCACAATTGCATCCATAATTTTTTTTATTCGATCACAATTTTTCATATTCAATCATACATCACTTTTATACCCAAGTCATTCACTACCACCTTTAATACAGTGCAATTCATTCTGGAATTGACATCTAATTTTTTTTTCCTTTCTATTTATTTAATATTACAATCAGTTTTTTTTAACATTTTCAACGCTAGTTCCGTGTGCATTTCATTTTTCTAATCATTGGATTTTCATAAATTTTCAACTTATTTTCAATTTATATTTATTTCATTTTTTTATTTATTTTACTTTTACGCGTTCATTCAAATGCTTATAGGCATATTCATCTTTTTATGATTCTTGGTTTAAATTTAATTCAATATTTTAGAGCTTAATATTTTCATCAATTTTGTAGATTCATTCAATTTCTCGCACTCATTACAAAGTGATGCATTTTCATTTTAAATTGTTTCAAGCACTCACGTTTGCTTTATTTTAATAAATTCTAGTTATATAAATTTTCATTATTTTGTTTCAATTTATTTATCACACTTTTATTTTACAATTATAAAAAAAAATCTAGTTGTTTAAATTTTCATTATTTTGTTCCAATTTATTTTAGCACTCTTTTTTTTTTAATTATTAATCTATTTCAAACAACCCCTTTTCTTTACTATTTTTTTTAAAGAGAATGATGTTTAATAATGGATACATTCCTACAATTGTGTCATTTTGAGATTCAATATGGGTTAGCTATAATACATTAAGTTTAGTTAACTTATTAAATTTTCATCAATATTTTGTGCGACGAAAATATTGTCAAGAAATGGTACCATTATCGGGGACACAATTATATTGTGTTACATTGCTTAATATTACTTTCTTTTTCTCTTTACTTTTTTCTTTTTTTTTTCATTTGCTTCTTTAACATTAACTTTTTGTGTTTAAAAAAGAAGAAAAAAATCAAAAAATAATATATATATATATATATATATATATATATATAAAAAAAAAATAAAAAAAAAAGGTATTTATAATATAATGTTTTGTAGTGTGACAGTGCATGTATAAGAGGGTTCTAGGAAAGACTTGGTACTTAAGTCTGTCCATTATTGACCCACTTCTCTTTCCTGGGAACCTACCTAGTGAACTTGTTCACGGCCTACCATTATTGGATGGTGCATGACCAAATCTTGGAAGGTGAACTATAGTTGTACGATCCTGAAATTGAGAACACCTTGAGGAGACTAAGAAGATCGCAAAAGAGGAGGAGAATAGCAAGTAGGTAACCTAACGTGATCTAGGATTATATACCAAGTTCCTTTTCTACTGCACAAATATCAAAGATTGCTACTAACCAAGAAAGAACTTTGAAGGAACTCACTGGACAAGATATATGTTAACAATCGATTTGTATCCAACTCCTCAAGTAGAAGAAGGAGCTATGGGATTTGAACTGAAGTCTGCATTTATTCATCTCCTACCTAAGTTCCATGGATCGTCAAGCGAAGATCCCAACAAACGTTTGAGGGAGTTCCATGTAGTATGCTCCATGGTGAAGCCAATTGGTGTTGCAGAAGACTACGCTAAAGTGAAGGCCTTTCCTTTCTCCATATGTGACACAACGAAGGATTGGTTGTACCTCTACTTGACACCTATCACTACTTAGGCATATTTGAAAGAAGATTCTTAGAGAAATTCTTCCCAACATCAAGGAAAGAAATTAGTGGAATTCGCCAACTACAATAGGAGTCTTTATATGAATACTAGGAGAGATTCAACAAACTATGTGCCACTTGCCCAAATTATCAAATCAATGAGCAGTTATTGATACAATACTTATATGAAGGATTGATGCCTATTGAGAGAAACATGATTGATGCAGTAAACATGGGTGCTTTAATAGATAAGATAAGACACTTACAACTACTTAGGTCTTAATTTCCAACATGGCAGAGAATTCTTAACAATTGAACAATGCTCAAATGTCTATTAGGAAGGTCCATGCAATAAAACCAAGCCCTACAACAGAAATTGACAATAAGATGTTGGAGAACAAACTAGTCGAAGTGACATCATTGGTAGAACAATTAGCTATGAACCAACACACATCATCCCACTGATGCATGCCTTCCACCTCAAGAGATACCAAACTCTCCAATGGAAATGGTGGTCAGCATGTATCCTAAATAACAATAGTTTAAGTCATCAAAGTCACATAAGCCATATGATCTATACTTGGCTACATATAACCTTGGTTGGAGAAACCATCCAAATATGAGATATGATCCACCACCAAATCCACCACAAAGGCCTCTATATCAACACATTAACCAATAAGTATCAACCTCCCCCAATGAGACAACAGACAAATTAATACCATATGCCAATATAGCAACGACCATCAAGCACTACACATCATCAACAGATACAGGGTAACTCTAGTTCAACCATGGAAGAACTAATGAAACAACTCACACACCATTAATGACATGCACACTGAATTAGGCAATTAGTCACTACCTTTAAAAGACTACAACAAGGTTCAAATGCACTTCCCTCACAATGACTAATCCTAAGGAGAATGTAAGTGAGATGACTTTGAGAAGTGGTCGAGAAGTCTAAACAGAGCAGAAGAAGCCTTACATAGTAGCAAACCCAAGCTCAATTGATCAAGGTGAAATATAGACATAACCCACTACCAGTGAGCCAAGCACTCAAATGTCAGAAAAGTTGGAAACCAACCTATTACAAGTCGGGAAGTAACTATACCATTTCCCTCTATAGCACCACCATATTCCAAGAAGCTGGAAGTAGACTAGGAGTTGTATGACACATTTAAAAAGGTAGAAATAAACGTGACACTATTAGATGCCATCAAGCACATTCTCAAGTATGCTAAATTTTTAAAGGGGCTTTGCACATGTAAAAGGAACCTATGGAAGAAGCAACATAGGTCGTTTCATCACTATCTCAAGCTATTCTTCCACAAAAATGTGATGACCTAGAAACCTTCACTATTATTTGTGATATTGGAGAGCTGACCATAACCAATGCTTTGCTAGATCTGGGAGCATCAACTAATGTAATACCTTCCATCTACAAGACATTACATGTGGGAGAACTAAAGCCAACCAGTGTGACCATTCAGTTAGCCAATCAGAGCATGACCAAGCCACAAAGAGTGTTGAAAGATGTACTCATGAATGTAAACTAGTTAATCTTCCCATTTCTACATCATGGACATGCATGATGAAGGCCCGTCCTATAAGTCAACATTGATTTTAGGCAGAGTATTCCTGATGATTGCAAAAACGAAGATAGATGTGCATACGACCACACTAACCATGGAGTTTGGGGAAGAAATTGTGAAGTTCAATTTAGGCTATCAGACACCCACTTGAGACCCATTCCTTGCTTGGTGAAGGAGAATTGTTCTTAATGAAAGCCTACACAACTGGAAGCTGAGTGGATAAAGAGTTGAAACTAGGAGTTGATTCTAACCTTGATAAACTCTTAGAGTCTCTGAATTTAAGCTAGGAGAAGTTGATTGAGTGAGATTGTACAAATGGGAATTGCACCATCTATAAAGAAGTTAGTGGTATTACTAATTTTTATTCTTTTACACACAAATAAAAATACCTAGAATGTAGGAGCCTAAACAACTGCTAAAGCATCTCAACCAAGTTCAAAAAAACCGATGAGTTGGATCTCAAACAACTCCTATCCTATTTGAAGTATGTTTACCTAGACGAAACAAAGAAGCTACCAATAATAGTCTTTAGTGATCTTCTACCGAATCAAGAAAAACAATTGTTGAAGGTGTTGAAAGTGCAAAAGAAGGCACTTTGTTAGTCTTTGGATGAGATCACTAGGATCAACCCAGCAATTTGTATGCATCGGATCTTGTTGAAAGATAATTGTCGATCTGTGAGACAACCATAACAAAGGATGAATCCTACCATCCTTGATGTGGTGAAGAAGGAGGTAACTAATCTACTAAAGGTTGACATCATATATCCCATCTCAAACAACTCTTGGATATCTCATGTCCAAGTTGTTATGATGAGTTCAAACTTTTGTCTTCATTTAATGTTTAAATTTGGGGATTTAATAGAATTTTTGTGCTTAAAGATTGATTTAATTACGATTTGTGATTATTGTATTTATTGAGTACGTAAGTTAAAAATGGTGTAAAAATTGATTTTAGTTGCATAAAATATTATTGGATATTCTAACGTTTGTTAATGTAGCTGAAGTTTAATTTGGGTCATTAAAAGTGTGGATTTGAAATATTCAAAGTTACAAAATAAGTTCAAAATTAACAAATTCTGGAAAGAAATAGTCAGGAGCTAAATGCACCCTCAATTTTTATTTACACACTCCTCCTTCAAGTGGATCACCTAAAAACTTATTATGCACCCTAGTTTCTACTAAGTTGTACCCCTCCTACCACTTAAACTCAACTCTACCAGATCATGCCATGTGGCAAACCTCACCTTCTAAATTTGTCCAACCACATGATGACATGTGTAATGATCCTCCACCCACCAAACTGACCAATTAAAGCTTGCCACGTCATCATGTCCTTCCCAAATAGAAACCCTAATCTTTCTCCTCTCTCACCACCATCACGTCGTCAACCTCCCGCCACCATGAGCAAGCCCCTAGCGAATTCGAGCCATCGCAAGCACCACGCAACAATAGTGGATTCACGCAGCCATTGATTCATGCACCTGCACAGCGAAATAGCAGCCATTGCAGCAACCAGATTTGCACCAACAACGCAGTCTATCATCTTCAGGCATCTGCATCGCAAAAGTCTCCATCGTGCACCAGATCAGAGAAGAAGAACGAGAGCAGCACCTAGAACGTTCCATCATCTGCACTTCTTTGCGTTGCCAGCAGTTCGAACTTGCAACTATCGCGCCCCCATGAGCAAACAGACCAGCCACATGGAAGCACGTCGTGGGAGAATGCGTTTTGTAGCAACAAAAACACCGTGAACCAGCAACAGTCATGGAAGCTCGCATCACCATCGAAGCTCTCTAAACCTGGTGAGAACAACCACGACGTAGTGTTTCATCATCAACGCTAGAGCAGTAACCACGCCAGACCTCATTGTCGGCCACCATTGGATCTGCAACAGGCCAGCAATAATGCTTTCCATCACATCTGAAGCGGCAGCCATAAGCTTCCATTAACGCCGCAAAAAGCTTCCATGAAACCTTAATTTTGGAGAGAGAGTATCAGCCACGTATCAGCTTCTCAAAGGGCAGTCAACTGGTCAAACAAGTCAAATGGTCAATGGAGCAGTCAACTTTGGTCAAATTCTGGTCAATATTGCTAAAATGGTTAGGTAGAATTGGAAATTGGACAGAAATTAAGTTGTTAATTAATTAAATAAAGATAAAAGATTTCAGCAACCGAACAGATAAAGTCCAAGTCCAATTGAAGCCTATATAAAAAGATCCAAGGGAGCAGAAGAGAGACACTTAACAACTCTCTGGTTTTGGCAGACATCGTCATTCACCACATCTCTCATTCTTCTTTCTTTCCTTTTATTTTTCTTTCCTTCATCATATTATCATATATTCCATCCGACCCATAGAAGGCTAAGCTTTTAGGGTTGATTCCACTATAATTTCTTAACTAGATGAATTAATGTATTTGTTCTTTAGATTCTTGTTGAGATATATTTTTTCATCTATGTCTTTTGATTCTTAATCTAGTAAAAGTAATGATTTTTTACATTATAGCAAGTTAGCATAGTGTTAAATCTACATAACAATCGTATGACTCTAAGGGTTTTAAACTTTAATTAAGAAGTTACTTTGATTATTTTTAGAAACTTTCGTATGATTGCATGAGTTTTTGCTAATAATTGAGAAGTCACTTTGATTGATTGGTAAAAACTATATTAGAATTAATCAAGAAGTTACTTTGATTGATTAACTTTTTACTAGATATGGGAGTAAAAGAATATACATGATTAAGACTAGTAATGTTTAATTGAGAAATTACTTTGGTTAAATTTACTAGGATTAATCTACAAAGTTCTTGCTTTTAATTGATAAGTTACTTTGGTTAAAAGTGAGGGCGTCAACAAATTAATTAAGAAGTTACATTGATTAATTTGAAATCTTCAACAAGAAATCGGTAACAATAATCTTTAGAAAACCAATGATGAATCCTATTTTGAAATAGCAATGGAATTGACCTATTTACTATTACTGTGTTTACAATCTTTTATTTTCATGTCATTTATTATTTGCATATCAAAACCCCATATTTTTATAGTTACTAGTTTTAATTGCATTTAGGATAAATTTTTATAAAATTTAAATATTTGAAATTAATTCCATATTCATTGAGAGACGACTCAGGGTTAGCTTAACCCTAACTAGTTTGTTCATTACTAACTTGCTAAAGTTAAGTAGTAGTAATTTGATCGCTTAACGGTAGTGATATCAAATTTGGCACTATTGCCAGAAAATACGGTTAGTATTTCTTATATTTTGATTTTTTTAATTCATTCATTTTATTTTATTTTTTATTTTTATTATTTATTTTAATTATTTTTTTATATTATTTTTTTATTTATTTTGTTTTTTTTTACGCATATACGTTTAATAGAGTTTGTGTTTTTTTTGTAGTCTTTAGTTCTTTTTTATATTTCAAGCAAAGTTTTGTTTTTGTTTTGATTAAGAATTTCTTTAAAGAAATTTTTTTAGACTAGTTAGGAAAACTCTGGCTAGGAAAGACTTGGTATTTAAGTTGTCTATTGTGACGCACCTCTCTTTCTTGGGAGTAGACCCAACGACATCTTAACTTCTTTCTTTCTTGAAATCTTTATCCAAAACAAGAATAAGAAGAGAAAAAAATATAGAGAAACACTTTCAGGTGGACTACGTAGTACATGACTCGGGCCAACCCGAGTCAATTCTATCAATTTGATCCAAACTTGAAAGGAACTTGCGTAAATCACGCAGGAGAATTAAATCTGGGTGTTCTACTGAAAGAGCACCGTCATCATCTGAAGCTACCACTGAAAGTGTACCATTAGAATCACCTCCGGTGATTAACATATCTTCTGATCCATCACTTGAACCAGAAATTCAAGAAGATAGAATGGAAGAAAGAACAATGAGAGAGTTGGTTGCATCAGATGCAGCAATTACACAAAACATGTGCATCCAATATCAGATGGAGAATGTAAGCTTAAGTCTGGGTTAATCCATCTTCTACCTAAATTCCATGGATTAGTAGGAGAAGACTCGTACCATCACTTGAAGGAATTTTATGTTGTTTGTTCATCCATGAGACCTACAACAGTGACTGAGGAACACATTAAGCTAAAGGCTTTTCCATTTTGTTGCAAGATGCCGCTAAGAATTGGTTACACTATCTTCCACCAGGATCCATTAATACTTGGGGAACTCTGAAAAGATTATTTTTGGAAAAGTTTTTTCCAGCGTCTAGAGTTATTGCTATTCGCAAAGATATATATGGGATAAGGCAACAAGAAAGAGAAAGTCTTCACTAGGGATGACAACGGGGCGGGGCGGGCACGGGTTTCGCTATCCCATACCCATCTCCGTAAAAAAAATTTATTCCCATCCCCATACCCAAACCCAATGGGTATTAAACTTTTGTCCCATCTTCATCCCCACCGGGTAACGGGTATAATCTCATACCCATACCCATACTCATTTTCTTACTACTTCAATATTAATTTTAATTAATTTTTATAAAATAAAAAAAAATTATGATAAAGGAAACATAATATTATCAAATATTCAATATTAGAAGAATGGTTGTTTCTTCAATATCAAATACTTTAAAATAAATTATAATTGTTTATATTTTAGATTATAATACCAAATAAAATTTTATGAGAACCAAAACAATTATTAAATTTGCAAATATTAATGAAACATAGGTCATAAAATTTAAAAATATTTTTTTAAAAATATAAAAGAAAAACAAATATTCAAATTAAAATATATTTTAAATGTTTGTTTACTTCAATATTTTAAATTCTAATAAATCTATTTTTTATACACTAATAAAAGTTATAATACATCATTTGATCAAAATGATACAAAGAACAAATAATAATCATAATAAAAGTTTAAAGTAAATTATAATTGTTTACATTTTAGATTATAATACCAAATAAAATTTCATGAGAACCAACATATTTATTAAATTTGCATACATTAATGAAACCTAGTTGATAAAATTTTAAAATATTTTTAAAAAAATATAAAAGCAAAAAAAATATTCAAATTAAAATATATTTTAAATGTTTGTTTACTTCAATCTTTTAAATTCTAATGAATCTCTTTCTTATACACTAATAAAAGTTATAATGCATTACTTGATCAAAATGATACAAAGAACAAATAATAATCATAATAATAAAATTTTAACATAGATCTTGTATCTTTTGAACTTCAATTATGTTGGATGGTGATAACAAAATATTCATGACAATTACATTAAACTTTTTATATTGTAGTAAATAAAATTTATTTATACAATTATAGTGAAAAACATTACAGTATGATTGATAATGAGTTAGAAAATAATAAATAATTAGATAAAATATATCGAAATAGTATTCTACATAATGAAAATAAACAAGAAATAAAAATATTAAAAAATTAACAAATATTTACAAACAATTTAAGAGACTATTGAAAGAAATCGCACAAAGAAAAACAAATGTATAATTAAGGGTATGATAAGTTGAAAAATATCTTTGAGATCTTAGAAAACTTTTCAAATATCAACATATATACTCAGTGGTTGAGAAATAACAAAAATTGTTTTAGTAAAACAAAAGAGTTCTTCAAATGAAACAAAAACTAATAATAAGAATAATAAGTAAATGATGTTTTTTATATTACCTAGTAAACGAAAGGTTTGTGTGCTACTAAATACAATTGAGAGTATTAAATATTCTCATGTGAAAGAAAAATATGCAATACATAAAAATATTAAAAAATAATAGAAATATTCAAACGTAAGACATAAAAATTGTTAATTGACATACATCTTTTTAACATAATTACATAAAGGTTATAATAAGATGAAAAATATAATTGAAATGCGAATGAGTTTCATGACAAACCAAATAATTAGAAGAAATAAAAAATAATATATATATGGTTATTTAATTAATTGAGAATATTTTAATAATTTAAACGGGGACGGGTATTATGGCGGGGATATGTACATCCCCATACCCATCCCCATACCCAATTGAAAAATTCGGGGATTCCCCATACCTATACCCATACCTAGTCAATGCGGGGATTTCCCGTCAAAACGGGGACGGGTTCGGACAATACCCACGGGGACCGGTTTGTTTGCCATCTCTAGTCTTCACGAGTATTGGGAAAGATTCAAAAAGTTATGTGCTTCCTGTCCTCATCACCAAATAAACGAGCATCTCCTCATTCAGTACTTTTATGAGGGATTGAGTATCATGGATAGAGCCTTGACTAATTGAATGTAGCTCAAGTTTGAGTGAACCAGTATAAAAATCATGTGCATTGTTCTTCTCTCTAACCCTTCTCACTTGTATTACACTTTAAAGTTTAAATAATTTTGATTTCAATCATCTTTTCGACATTCTTGTGTGATTTGGCATTATTTGTAGCATTGTTCATGTTTGTCTAACTCATTTGAACCTAGTTTGATTGATCTTTCATATTGTTCCTGACTTAAATCGCAAATTCACATTTATGCATTTTTACCAATTTTTCAGTCGACTGTTTTTATGATTTAATATGTTGATTCTATCAATACTATATTTGTTCAATGAAATCAATCAGCTACCTTTGTTTTAAATCGATTAAAAATGTCTAGTCTAGGAGTGTTTGCATGCATACTTAGTGGTTGATTTGATTCAATTGAAAATTGTTTTAGGCTTTTAAAAGTCACAATATTTTTTAACTAGCCAATTCAACCCCCCCCCCCCCTCTTTGGATTTTAACCATTTCAATACCTATAGGGCAAGATTTGGGCCTAACACGACTAATTTAGTACAATCTAAAATTTAATGTTTCAAAACCATGGCCGACCGTTTTATCATTCGGGATAGTCAGATTCGAGTACCTTCGAATGAGGTTAACTACAAATGGATGATGGGTTATCCAAATACATCCTCTCCTTGTAACATCTCGATCGGAAGTTACTAATTTTAAATAAATAAAATAAAATAGAAATTCAAACTACATTTATTATAACGTCTTTCCCTAAAACACTAGAAAATTAAAACTGTATAGCAATCGTCATTTGCAGTAATTGTATTCAAACTGTTTAGGGTTTAGGGTTTATAGCAATCGTCATTTGCAGTAATTGTAAAATTAAACTCCAAGTCTTACATGTTCAAAACTGTTTTTTTTAAACTAAATTACAACATAACTACAATAAGTGGAAATCATAAAATCCCATGCTACCTTGCTCTGGTCTATGCCTGACCAGTACTAGTTGCAACATCATTTGCTCCTGTGTAACGCATCATACGAGCATCGTCAAACACAAGCAGATAGGGTGAGCCAACAGTATAAAGATATATATATATATATATATATATATATATATATATATATATATATATACAACTCAAATGTATAAACATACACTCATCAAAGAAACTTTATCCTTTGATTTCATACCACATGGCCACCACCATGTTATCCATGTTCTACATATTTAGATGATAACCTCAAGATACCCTTTGTTACCTCCACCTACAACCCACAACTTATAGAACACGTGCAGGAAACCTACTACGGACCATACTCCGTAACGCCAGGTGGAGTTCCCAATACGAACCATAGTTCGTATTTGTCCCAAGACTACCAAACTCGTTGGCTAACGCCGAAGAGGTCAATCTTCATGGACCCATCCGTACGAGCCACAACTCGCACACTTACACTAGCAACACTAACCAATCTGAGCCACAACTCAAGGAATTCTCGTTTCCATCCATCATCTCGATCCACAACTCAAGGGATGTCATTCTGAGCCACAACTCAAGGAATGTCATTTTGAGCCACAACTCAAGGAATGCCATATGTATACCCTCTATCCTGAGCCACAACTCAAGGGATATTATTCTGAGTCACAACTCAAGGAATGCCATAACAAATGCCCTCCTTAAGGTATCACCTAAAGCCTCGTAGACCATGCACATCCAAAGCAACAAGCCCCAATTCATGTAAAACTCTAAGTCTCATTATTTACCTGAAACTACTATTCCAAGCACACCATACCAATACTTGACCATGGATCCAGGATATACATGCTTCCACGAACCTGCCCGCTCGTGGTCATGCCTCTACGAACCTCCCCGCTCGTATTTCAACTCTACAGACCTCCCCGTCTGTAGTCCAACACACGTGATCCAAGAGTTATGAACCTCCCCGCTCGTATCCTCACACGACAACATCATAATACGAACCTCCCCGCTCATATTATCACGTGTTCAACACCAACCATGAACCTACTTGCTCATGACCCAATCAAGCATCTCCTGGTCCAAGTCCCATATTACAACATACCACATGCAATCAAGAAAAGCACACTACTTCTATCATTATTGCCTGGTGCTGCCTAAGCGTCGCCAGGCGACATTCCTGCGCAGACCTCCTAGCGGAATCCTCTCATCGTTAGGCACCAGACATATTCCAGAATCCATGTTTCACGGTTATCGCCTGGCGGGTCACTACTTGCCACCAGGTGCCCCTCACTCCAGGGACCTCTATAATCCTTTTATCGCCCAGCGGCTTTTCCCGTGCCGCCAGGCGTTATACCAGTAACATGCCTGCTATTGGTTTAGCATCCAAAACAGTTTTATCTCCTCAATGTCTTAGAGATATGCATCAGAGTAACTACTAAGACATTATGCAATACAATAATATAAGTTCATAAATGCATATCCATTTACCATCATGCCAACTCTTAAATTTACCAATAACCACATTCTAATATGAATCCAATTACAACAACCGATCTAAATCTCAATCCTGATGTGATAACATTCTAAATGCCTCAAGCATACACAATAGACTCATTTACGAAACATTATTTCCCAAAACTATTCTCAATTTAAATGTGCTACATTTAACCCATGGTTTAACTTCCAACCATATTTTTACCCCTCTTATACCCACTAATTGATTTTAACATAATTATCATTTGTAAGATTTTCACTTACCCTTTTACTACAGAACGTCACATCATATTCTGGGAAAAGATCCAAAAATTTTCTCACACCAGTGGAAACCCAAAACCCCCAATTCACATTTCAATCAATTAAGTACATGAAACCACACTAAATTAGTTTACACTTTTGCATTTACTTTCAGTAAAATCATATAATATCAATTTCATCCTGATTACACTATAGAGATCAAACCAATAATTCAACCCCCGAACCCCAACAAGATCCCCTCATAGGGATGATTCCCATTCAATCACCAAGACTAATACTCAAATAGTAATAATCATAATTTCACAATATTGATGAATTCAAAACGTGCATAGAAACATTTCTAGAAAATCCAAACAATCACAAGATCCATAAGAATGCAGAAAAAGAATCAAGGCTCGCGCCTGGCGTACTCACCCTTGTCGCCAGGTGGTTCATCTCAAAAACCCAGAATTGGCCTTCAAAATCGCTAGGCGGTTCTTGGAAATTTTCCAAAAACGCAAACACCGAGAGAATTTGATTATGCAAAGGCATCATATTCACGCATCACGCATCATATATATATATATATATATATATAAGAATTAAATTAACACACAATTAGCATACACAGGACTCGAACCCAAGTCCTTTCATAATAACCAAGTACCCTCAATCATTTGAGCTAGTATTATTCCACATCATAAACCCTGGCATTAAATATCATAAAGGTTCCCACTACTCGCATTTATTAAGTAATTATTTATTTAATTATTTAATTTTTCAAGGTCTTACACTCCCTGCACAACCACGGCCATAGCCAAGCATATATCTGAGCTCAGCCACCATCACAGCCAACCAAATATGCACGAATAGTCATTGCCATAGCCAACCAGATGTGCATGCACAACCGCTACCATACCCAACAAGATCTGCACGTACAGTCACTGCCAAAACCAACCAAATCTGCGCACACAGCCACCACCACAACCAACCAGATTTACGCGCATAACACCGCCACAGCCAACCAGATTTACACGAACAACACGACCATAACCAACCAGAATGCAAGCTTCATCATCAAATTAGATTGTCGAAATAGATCGCAAGCTTCACGTGTACAACCAATCAGAAACATAAATGTGATTTGCGAGCTTCGTCGTCACCTACCTCACCACGCAGACTAAAGCCTCTATCACACTGGAATATTGTTAGTGACGCACCATTAGGCTTCTACGAAGCATAAGCACCAACGCGAATCAAAAACACCAACACCTCCTCACTAGCAGCCCACGAAGTGTATGAGAAGAAATAGAAAAAGGAAAAGATACGCAAGGAAGCTAAGGTTTATTGTTATATAGACTTTTCATTCTTATATCGACGGGTCGGGTTTTTGTGGATATATTTTCTCTGATCCATATCTAACCATTTAAACTCGTTTTATCCATTTTAATTTATTTAGTTTAATCTATATCCATACTAAACCAACTCATCTTTAGGAATGTAAACGGGGTGGGTAGGGTACAGGTAGTAGCTTCCCCGTACCCTACCCACTGGATAAATATTTGTCACGTACTTGTACTCATATTCGTCAGATATTCGTTATGCGGATATCCACGGGTATCCATAGATATTTACAAAAAAATAAAAATAAATATTTAACACATTTTAATTGTAAATTCAAATAAAATAAAATCATAGCATTCATAAATTTTAAACAAAGTCCAAATAACCCATACAAAGAAATAATTTTTTTAAACTAATAGATAAAAAAATAAATAATTCAAAATCAATATGTTAATATTTTAATCATGTTTTTTTTTTAATTTAAATTAGAGTATAACAGGTACGGGTATCCACGGATACGATACTATGATACATGTACCCGCTCCGTTAACATGCGGATATTAAAAATACTCATTCCCATTATTCACGGATATCCATTTATAATATTCATTTCCTACCCGTTATGAATTTTATTTGCGGATACCCGCAAATACGAATGTTTTTGACATCCCTACTCATCTTGTATTTTCTCCTTCGGTTTGGTTAGGTACGGTCAGATCCGCATATATTGCTCACCCATTAATCAATGTCATACTATGATGATGTGAACAAGTTCCGAAGACACCTAAACCTTCGTACCTAAATCAACTCAAGGCTCAAAGAACTACGTAGCATTATAATTTAGAGAAAATGCCCACATACCAACCTTGGTGATTTGTGGTCATATAAGACATTGTCCAAACACAACCAAATAGAGGTTAAAATCCCTTACGGTGGAAGTCAAGGCGAAGTTTGGTAGTTTGGTTTATGTCTCAAGTCTTTTGTAAAAAATGTTATTGCCATAAAATCAGTATGAGACAGATATATGGTAATAGATAAATAAAATATATTTCTCAGAATCTGAAAGATATTAAAAAGATAATTTTATTTATATAAATTAAATAATTTATCAGAAAAAAAAAACAATAAAATCAGATTTTCTCTACATCCTTTCTTACAAGATCTAAAGAGGCATAGCTTTTATTGTACCTGCCACCATCCAGCTATATGTAGAAAGTCCAAATTCATAAATACTTAAACTGTCTCACTTGATAATCTTTAATTTGAACCAAAACAATAACATTGTCCAAGTATATCAATATATAATTTCCATTAACATATCCTGGATTTACCATATTCTTAATTAAAAAAAAAAAAAAAATTGCTCTACGCTGCTTCTAATAATTAACTGTTACCAGGGAGAATTAACCTCTCAAAGATTTTCAATAATCCGAGGGCAGGGTAAATGACGAGTTAAGGACGGAACTATTTGACCCAAAGATTTTAATAAAGTACTAAATTTATGCCGTCAAGATTTCAGTCAGTAGAACACAGGGCAAATATAAACACTAACATAACTCCAGAGAACTCAACGAAATTTTTTCTTGAAGAGTATTTTAACAACGCAGAATATAAAGAGGGGAAAAAGTCTACTCTCCAGGTGCAGAGACGCCCTGTTTCAGTCTCTCCTTCTTCATCTTCTTCTTTGAAACTGGCTTTTTTTTTCTTGGAGGGAGGGTCTTCTGTGCATAGCTATAGAGTACAAAATTTCCAACCAAGAATATCAACACCAACCCACCAACGAGCAGGAGAACAATTAATCCTGGGTTGAACCCTTTTGAAGCATTTCCCTAAATGCAACAAAAACGAGGCATTCAATAGTGTCCATGTCAAGGAACGACCAAGAAAAAAATTTTCAAAATTAACAATGGATAAACAGGAATTTATATTTTGAAGAGAGAAACAAAATACAATAAATCACCACAAACTTTTCTCAAAGCAATCCATGCCTAAGATAGACATCTACACTACAGTTTTGTTCAAAGGTGAGCCTCTGTTCATCGCAGGAGAAGAATAACATGAGAAAGGTGGTCTCATCTAACCTAGTCGGTAGAACTTTATCTTCTAAAAAATATAATATTATCCTCATACTTTTTTCTGGTTGCACATGGTTGAAATTGATGGTGACAACGGTTTACGAAATTCGAACATCAGAAGGAGCTAGTTTCATGCCCAAATTGAATTTATAAAATTGCAAGTTGGTTTAAAGAGAATTCATCAAAATGGTATTTCCAAGTTTTATGGTGAACTCAAATTGAAGCGAAATATAATTACAATTACAAGTTAGTGGACCTGAAATAAAAAATTGTTCCGAGCACTAAAAAATGTTTTGTTTACAATAAACACTGATAAGAGCTGTTTTTGAAAATTGTTCTCAAAAAACATATCATCTTCAGTTTTTAAAATATAAAAACCAGAACATAGTGATTTAGTTCCGTAATTATTCAATTTTTTTCGTCAGTTACTGTACTTTCACGTATTCTTCCCCTACTCTGATTAACTAAAAATTAATCAATATTACAAGATGACACAAATCAAATTGTGAAATACAAGAATATACTTGTTCAGAATATTATTCCCCACATCAGAAATGCAAAATGGTCTCAATAATTTCATATTGGTTGAGACATTATGTTATATTGTACCAACAAATCACTCCTTAATATTGTATGGGTAAGTCATTATAGTCCCTGAGATTTTATAAACCATTCGTCAATCCAAGCTTTTACAAGAGCGTCATTTACTCTAGTCTTTTTTGATACAAAAAGACAGTGAATAACAAAGTAAAAATAAGAAAAAGATCAACAAAAATGACATTTTCCAAAGTCGTGAACAATCATAATTTTAAAGTCTCGCGGACTAAAATGTCCCATCAATACAATATCAAGAACTGCTTTAGGAGCTATATAGCTTGAGAAAACACACTATTTCGTGTTTAGATATAAAAGTATCATCTTGTCTTAGCTTTAATCTGTTTGCAGCTTTAAAATTTTATACCGAAAATACTAAAAAAAATAGCTAACAACAAGAAGTATTCATTATTTTCTATACAAACTTTTGAAACCAGGAAGCAAATCAAAACAGGGGATCACTTCACTAATTAAAAGCAAAAACAGAATATGAAAAGAGACAGCATCTTTCAGAAATCAAATTCTCGAAGTTGTTGATACACGAAACTTCAAACCCGAATTTCAACCAAAAGTGAATTCTATGCATCAAGGAAAGGTAACTCTTTCACTTGCATTTCACATTTCATTACACAAAAAGAAAACAGTAAAACTGAACCATTCGTGAGTGGGCACACGTTGTTTGAACGCATCAATGAGCTTTTCTGCTCTATATCCTTGTTAGCATCTATAACATGGATTTGCATAAACTCAAACAAAAATGAATCGAACAAATAAAAAAAAAAAAAAAAAAAAAGCAATCCCACACATCAACCAAATTAAACCTTCAGAACGTCAGAAACAATAATCACAACAAACAAGCAGAAACCATGACTGGACCATTATTATATTTGAGAACAAACAAAATGCAAGTACATGAAACAAATTCCAATTATTGTTGATTTCAGAATACTGATAATTTTAATAACAACACATTCAATCGCAAGAACAACTAACAAAATGAAACAAATTAATTAAATAATACAAGGATCTGAGCTTCAGAGAACAAGGCAATGCTCGTTCAATCTTGATTTGATCTACGATTTAACATCGAATTTATTGAATGAAAAGAGAATCAAAATTGAAAGACGATTTATATAAAAGAGGAAGTACCACGCTATCGAAGGATGGAGGGACTTTGTCAGCGAATTCGAAGTCGTCAGCCATAGACGAACGGCGAAATCGATCAGATCTACGTCGAGAAGAATCACGGGTGCGGGTAGGTGGTGTTTGTTTGCAAAACGTGCCATATATATTATCAGATACATTTTTTAACCCATGCTTTGTCTTTTTTCTTGTGAATAATTAATTGTCTTAATTGAAGAACAGTTAAAAAAGTTATGTTTTCAAAATAATAAATTATTTCTCATTTAATGTTTAACAAATTTTAAAAACATATCGGGTCATAAATTTAAGATTTAAGTTAATAATATTTGTTTTATAATATTATTTTATTAAAATACCATCATATGATATCTTAGTTTTATTATAATAAAATAATATATTTTATTTTAAAAATAGGTATTTTATTAATTATCAAATAAATCAGAATGTGAGTGGATAAAAATCTAAGAAAATCTAATAATAATATATAAAACTTAAAAGAAAAATTAAGACCTCATAAATTAACCTCACAAGTAAATTAAGATTTTATTTTATTTTATTTTATTTTATCAGTATTAAATTAAAATTTTATAAATTTGTTTTTAAAATAGATATTTAAAGAACTGTAGAAAACTTTTAAGTTGACCTTTCTTTACAAAGAAAATTAATTCTTGCTTAACTATATTTATATTTGAAAATCTATTTTCATAATCGTTTTTCTTTTTTCAATTTTTTATAGGATGACAAATAAATATGTTCTCATAATCATAAGTTTAGTATGAGATTTTTTTTTCTTATATTTAATTGGATTATTTTCAATTTCATTAAATTAAATATTTTTAAGTCATACATTTGATATTTCTACTCTTTTTATTTTATTTATTTATTTATTTTTCACAATAATGTTTAACTTTCAATTTTAAGTATTCAATCATGTAAATTCTTAACCGAATAACACAAAAATCTTGTCATCTTTTTATTCTTTTTATCTTTAGTTTTTGTTTTGTTTGAAGAATCTTTGTTTTACTCAAACAATTTTCATTATTTTTCAATAATTCGATATTTGACAAATTTTCTTAGATCTCTGCGTTATTTTCTCTCTTATCGTACCTTAAATTATTCATTTTTTTTGTTTTTCCTTTATACAATTTTGTTCAATGGTCTATCAAATCATTTTTAGAACATACATTTGATAATTTTTACTTCTTTTAATATTTTGATTTATTGATTATTTTCATCATGTAAAATATTGCTTCAATGATTTTTTTATAAAGTGTTTAAAATAATGAATACTCTCTATTATTTTAATATTAAACTGTTAAAGTATTAGTAGAAATTTATAAATGATTTTCATTATTTATAAACACATCATCTCTCTCAAGACCTTTTCTTAGACCCCTCTCTCTTCTTTATAGATTTCTCATTCCTTTATTCATCTTTTTGAAGATCAGAGACCGGTAGGGTGATCTTTGTGGCGATCTATCCATTTTTGATCGATCAATTCCTTTAATCGAATAAGTAGGTTTTCTGCTCTTTTCTCAAGGTCAATTGTTATTCTCATTGCTTGTCAGTGATTAGCTCGCATGTGACGTCTGAGTCATATTTGTGAGTCTTTACTTATCAGTGGGTCTAATGGTATTCCCTGATCATGTTTATGTTATTTCGAGATTGAATTTTGTGTATTCTATTAGCATGAAGGAGGTTTGTTACTCTTTTAGTTGTTTGAGATCTTTCAGAGGTAAGGGAAGCTAACTACACTATGTCTGAATTGTAAAATTTCCAATTTGTAGCTTGAATGAGCAAATTGTGATTTATATGTGGATCTAAGTTGTGGTATGATATATGATGTGTGAAATTTTGGGTTTTATGTCTAAAAGTGCTTGTTGAGAACTATTGGTTGATTTGGTTTGCATTTGAGATCAATTAGCATTGATGTTTGTGATAAATTTGAGTTTGGTGTGTTTTTGGCAATTGGGTCGGCAATTGGATTGTTTAGATTGGAATGGAATGTCATTATGTAGACTTGTTGAGTGAGAATATGCTCACTGAGCGAATCCAACTTTAGAGAGTCCACTGACTTTGTGTTGTTGAGCGAATCCAAAGTCAGGGAGCTCAATGACTTTGTAGTCGTTGAGCGAGAATAGACTCGCTAAGTGAATTTTGGAGGAATTTACCTTTGTAAGTTCTAGTGATTTATTCACTAAGTGAGTCATTTGGTCATTGAGCGAGTGGACAATTGTGCACTTTTCATCTAGCGAATGGATGATTTCGCTAAGCGAATACAACAAAATCTAGTAGTCATTTTCTATGCTAAAACTTTAGTATTTTGTGGTAAAAATGGATTATTGCCTACTAAATGATTGATATATGAGATGTAACTAAGATTACTATATGAGGTTGAGTTGAGATTGATTGATACTAAATCAAGGAGGATTACCAATTATTGTAGTAGTGTATGCATTATATGGGGATCGTCTTAGAAGATATTTTGACGCTCTAATAACCATTCAAATTCTCAAGTAGAGAGGGAGAGGAATGTGGTATGTGATGAAAGGAGCAGGAGGTCTAAGCATAAGGGCTTTACCTTAACCAAAGGTGTTAACAGATTGTATATGGTAGAGTATAACTTTATCTATCGCTCATTATGCCATTACAAGTGCACAACTTGCATGCATCCAATATCAATGCATGCATGTAGATAATTAAGTGTCATATAGTCTTATATGAAATTGAATGATTGATTATGCGTGATTTGTATAATTTTATTTATACTATGGATGATTTATGTAATTTTAATTATAATTGATCTAAATCTTTTCATTACATTAGCATACCCTTGTCCTCTATGTCTTGTTCTCTGTTGCCTTTTTTTTTCAATGATTACTTGATTGATTAGTGTGAGCAGTCGAAGATTTCGTGGTTGGATTTGTGAGGGAGAAGAGATGCAATTGCTTAGATGTTATCTTGAATTCCTGATGTATAGAAGTTTTCTTTTGGAAAACTTATGATATTTATGCCTTGATTTTATCAATTATTAAATGTTTTGTTCGATGATTCAGAAGGTTTAATGAGACGTTACATTTGTAATTTTATAATTTTGTAATTTTGTATTTTTGTAATTTCGTAGTTTTATATTTTTATAGTTTTATAATTTCAAATTTCATAATTTTATAATTTTATAATTTTATGGTTACGGATGTGACTTTATCTGACTAACACATGAGGGTTACAAATAATTTTGTATGTATGGTCTTGTACAGGGGGACATCACGATCTATTTTTTTGTTATATATATATATATATATAT
>Ga0214542_1002554_pt1 | contig 37588 bp, 17 predicted proteins | sample CNSS1metaG_FD_160096 | JGI IMG/M metagenome (GOLD analysis project Ga0214542, IMG submission 160096) | Root nodule microbial communities from cowpea collected in UCLA plant growth center, Los Angeles, California, USA - CNSS1 | ecosystem: Host-associated > Plants > Roots > Nodule | place: USA...
ATTCAAGTTTAATAATGTTACTTGTGTGTCATCCAATATTAGAAAAAATCAATATTATATCTTCACACTTTTATAACAATTAATATATATATATATATATATATATATATATTATTTGTTATTTTTAATCATATTTTCTTGGTTATTAATTTAAAAGTAATTAAAGCTTTTAACAATACTATTGTGAAATATAGAGATCTGATTTTTATTTTTTTTCTTTAACAGATAAATTGACTAAAATTATTTTTTTATCCTTCTAGATACATTTTACTTTATAATAATAGTGGAAATAAAAATGTTGAAGTTGAACCTAGAAGAAGTAAAATGACTAAAGAATTTTGTCCTAAATTTTGTTCCATTTTTATTTGAGGAAATCTTATAGTGAGGTCATGTGGTCTATTGTTTCCTCTTTTTAGAAGAGAAAAAAAACTATTTCAATTAAATTGATTCTCTTAAATAAAATAAAATTTGATTCTTAACTTATCTTTCTTTTCGTTGCAAAAATATTAACTATAAATGACATTTAGAAAACAAATTAAGAATGGAACTATAGATAATTTTAAGGAAAGAGTTGTTATTGTTGACTAGCAAGAAGTAGGTGTAGATTTTTTTTTATATACATATTCACGTATTTCTAAAGTTATTATCAGTAGATTTTAGTTGTTAAATATAAAAAGTAGGTGTAAATTTTTTTTATACATATTCACATATTTCTATAGTTTCCACCATATTATATGTTTTAATTGATTTTGCTTGTACTTTTATTTTAAAAATTTGTTAAATGGATGTTAAACTCAACTTTTTCAACGGTGATTTAGAAGAGAAAATCCATACGAATCAATGTAAATTATTTATATAATTAGTAAAAAGAAGTATACATCCATATTAATAAAGAAATAGTTTTTACCTATGTTTTGATCAATATTGGTCAAAACTAATCTCAAATAACATCAATTGAAAATAAATATTTATTGATGTTAATCGAAATCTATCGTGCTTGACATTAATAGAGATGTTGACAAAATAAACTTCTCATTAACATTGACTGAAAAGTAGCACCAACCTATATTAGAGAAAGAAAAATCTTGATAATGATAATTGGTTATGATGGACTTTAAAATAAAACAAATCTCAAAAGACTTCAATAAAAAATATACTATGACTCTCATGTTTTGATTTTTATTCTTTATTTATTGATTTAACTTAGTGTAAATTATTGATTAATGTATCACTACTTTTTTTTTTAAAGAATCAATAACACACACTAAGTCACGTTAACAAATAAAAAATGAGAATTAAACAATGTACGTCAAAGTATAATTTTTCTAAAAAATGACATTAAGTCGATAGTCATTGATTTTAGTTAACAAAGTCCCAATCATAATCAAGTCGATGTTAACCCAATCAAAATTGAACTATAAAAAAAGAAAAAAAAAAGAGTATGGTAAACTTCAATTATTCATTTTTAGATAAAAGTTCTTTAATCTTAAGTAATTTGATTACTTTTTAAAATTTCAATTTCTCTTAATTAATCAAATTTCATCCAAAAATTATATTTTGTCATTAAACATTTCAGATTTAAAAAAAAAAATCAATTACCCTTTAAACAATCTACTCTCAAGCACAATATAATCGTATCCTCTTAGAATATTAGAATATGATAGAAAACAATAACGAACTTAGGTGAAATACTACACAGAAAGTCCATGCAATCCAAATAGTCACAAAGAAATTAGTTTATGAAAAATTAGACACAGTGTCAAACTACTAATTATCACACTTGGAGAATGAGAAAAATATCGATAATAAAATGTTATAGGGAAAAAAAATAATAGATATTGATTAGAGATGTGCATGAATTAATGGGTTGAACTATAAGCAGTGCTGTGAAATGTTTTAATGGTGCATGCACTGAGAATTTTGACGAGGACAGGGTTGTTAGTGCACCTAGGAGTTTTGAACTGGCCCAGTGCTGCTCCAATCTCCACGAAATAATCCAAAATCTTCTTGAAAGTTCCTCTCTCTACAATGCAAAGCGTTAAAGGCCCTATTGATCTTGTTTTCCTTGACACCACATAGCCATGGTCGACAAAAGCTGCATCCATTTCCCTGCAACATGCCTCAAGTACCTTATCCTCAGCCTCACCTTTCACCTCCCAGAAAATGACGTAACACCCTGGTTCGTTAGACATATCTGCATAGCTTGTATAATCAACGAGCTCAGCTTTGGCCTTGTTCAGAATCTGTGACCCTTTCTCTACCACTATTTGAAGGTCTCTCTCCGTGTTCTTATCTATATTCACTGTTAGAATTAGTTTTCTTCTGCATATGAAATTCAACTTTGGGGTCCCATTGTGAAAACCTCCCACTTCCACCACATCTCCTAGTCTGCACCTATACAACCCTGAAACTTCAAATATGTTATTCATTCTGTGTATAGACAAAACATATAACAGAAAAAAGAACAATGTTTCATATTTAAGAATATTTTTTATATCCGTACATGTGTCTATATATATTCCAATGTTGTCTGATTAGGTATCTGCTGCTAAGTATCATTTGACTAGGTTACGGGACGAAGCCTTTTATGTTAAAAGATTTCAATTCCTTAAGTTCATACTTTTACCTTAAAAATATAAAGGAAAAAAAAACAAAAAACGTTACTTATTCCTTGAACACCAAAAGGGGTGTGTACCTAACGAGAAATAAGAAGAAAGGAGAGATAAGTGATTAACATAGTGCAAGAAAGAAAGGGAACGTAAATTAATGTTTGTATGCTGAATAATCAAAACTGTTTTTATGTTATGTCAAATCACATTGATTTCTTAACATTTTTGATGCAGCAATCCGTTCATTAGTTGTGTCCAAGCTGTAGTTAGTCGAAGGGGTTGGAGCATCCTTTGGAAAATAGAAATATCGAGAAAGATTAGGTTGGAGTTCGGGTAGAATTTTGAAAATGACCAGTGCTGACAATGTGATGGTAAATCCTTGTCAGAACTCAGAAGAGACTGGAATGACAGGTACATAACATGAAGCAAAAATAACAAAAAGCCAAAGCTCACGACACATGATATGAGATGTGGGCTCACAGCCCCAAATTATGACCAACACCATCCAGAACTCGAGATGTTTCCAAAACCCATTTGCAGAATATTGTGTTTCAATTATGCATCTGTCTGACTTATATCTAACTCAACTTGTGTGACTAGATGATCTAACATATAGACATAAGATTGGGTTCAACCAGATTTTGGGTACATATCATTGTTTGTGCAATTGATGATCATAATTGACACCTTTAGGTAAACCTATTAGGAACTAATGCTCCACACTAGCCATTATTTTATGTCAAGGACAGAGGTTCTAATCAACCATACCTAACCGAATCTAGAACAAGTTCCTGTGCAATGGCTTTAAGGATAGAGAATTACAACCTTTTATTACATTTGTTTATCTCATTTTAATGTGTTTTGTTCATTTTTTTCTAAGTTTAATTCATTAAGCTCTATAGAAAAGCTATGCTTAGAATCAATGATTTATATCTAGCCTATTCAGTGCTTTATTTGTAGAATAGAATGAATGAATAATTACCAGTAAAAGTTGTAAGCACTATTTCGTACTCTTGGCCAACTTTAACCTGGGAAAGAGGGATTGGTTCGTCTTCCACGAAATCATGATCGGCTACAAAGCTGGAATCTTGTTTGTGTTTGTGTCTATAAAGTGGTATGAACTCAAAGTAAGAGAACGTGGGTACCACAGCAAAGGTTACTTTCTCTGGAGGCAAACTCGGATCCACGTTAATCCCTATCCAGCTCTCGGTTGAACCATAGTCACCACTTACTAGTGGCACCCCATTTGCATAATGCCTAAGCTTTTTCAAGTAATGTTGCATAGAACCTGTCATTATGGAACAAACGTACTTGGCGTTCGGCCAAAGTTTGGGAACCAAACCAAACCAATCCACCGCTTCTAGCTCCAAGCAAGAGGCTTCTAGTTTTGAGGCCAAAGAGGGGTTTGAAGAGATGATTCCCAAAACAGCATCTCTCATTTTGGGTATCTTGATTCTTGAACTCAAAGTCCCATCTCTAATGTCATTGCAAAGGTCTTTCCAAACCTCTTCGAAGGTGCAAAAAGCTTGCACTATGCCATAGACAAAAGCCGAGGAAATAAACTCTACGTGATCACAGAGGAAGAGGCCAAGAAGGAGGTGACAGTACGTGGATTGTTTGTAGTCCCCTCCTGATATAACTTCGTAGGGACTGCAAATGAATGCCTTTGTTTTCTCTTGTTTGGTTTTGAATTCCTCGCTTGCATAATAATGTGTTGTGGCTGTTCCAACCATTAAACCTCCTTTTGTTTTGAACTGGTTGCTGCTGTATATGAATTCAAGAATCCTGCCACCTTCCCTTGTGGGATAAACCCTATAAACAGCGATGAAAACAAAAACAAAAACAAAAGGCATAAGAACTTGGAAAGGATTAACTATGTATCTCAGAGCTACTAGCTAGGTCATCGTGAAGAAATGAGAAGCACACCTTGATCTAAAGGCTGCTGATAGAGTGAAAGTTTGAAGGGTGGTTTGAGCACTATGGCGGGTAAAGGGTACGAACTTCTGCCTCCCCTCTGTTGTTCCAGAACTGCACAACCTCTACCTTGTAAGATTATATTTTGAAGAGGAAAAAAAAAATTATCACACAGCTGAAGAAGATCTGACATAAAAAGACAGCAAAGAAATACAATAATCTTAATATTTCATGATAAATATGCATGACCAATGACCATTAATTACTTTATTACTACTTGGAGAGTATTAATTAATTGCACCTAGACCTTGTCTTTATTACATAGATATAGATGAATTACTATACAGAGAAGCATACATGGCCAGAATTAATCATTCTGTATCCTGACTCACTCACTCACTCACCCATTCATCTCATCATCATCAGCCGAAAGAGGAAGGAAAGAACAGAAAACTAATAGTACGGCCTTTATCACCGAAAAGGGAAAGGAGGAAAAATATGAAAGAAATCTAAGAAACACTCACATTGACATGTATAAATAGAGAAAGACAACGGTACGTACCTTAAAGAGAGAGTGGTTATAGGTTGTTGTGTGAGTAAAGGAGCAGTGTCTCCATTTGCAATTTTTTGGATAAATGGCTCGAAATCTGCATGCGTTGCAAGGGGAACAAGAGAAGTGAAAAGAGATTCCAACTGAGAAGCATCCATGTCTGAGATACTGTAGCTCCCCAACCATTTCTTGAGATATTCAACCCCACAGTTCTGCTTAAGAATCCTGCACAGTGTCTGAGTCTGAACAGAAGCGGCGTTCTGGGAAACGTGTTGAAACCAGGTAATGATATCATCGAAGTCAGTAATAATGCAGTTGGCATTGCAACTGAGAACTGCAGGTTCCATTGAAGAAGGGTGTCAAAAAGGGGCAGTGACAAGTTTTGATATAAAAATGAATAAATCCAGTGTTGGTGGGTATATGTTTCCACACAAAAAAATGCCAAACTAAGGTATGAGCCCACCATTGAAAAATGAAATATAATTTTTTTTTTTTTTTGTTATGAATGATGGCAATATCCTGGTTTGCATTGAAAGGGTTCAACAAACCTAACGTTGCAGAAGAATGGTACGATGAGTTAGAGACCACAAGAAAATGGGGTTTGAATTATCATTTTTGGTATGGGGACCAAGCTGCGTCACTCATGACAGCCAATAACTTTCCTTCCAAAATTTATTGTGAGCCACCGTTCAAAAATGAGACCTACGTACAGTGTCTTCACCAGATACCAGATATCAGTTCAATATTTGTGTGGTGAATCGTACGGACAACTACTTGATAACAATCATATACTATTATTATTATTATTATTATTATTATTATATGATAACAAAAGTCATTATTTATTTTTTAAAAATTTACATTTAATTTTATTTCAGCACGTTATTTTTGAATAATTCCAAGAAAGTTATTATGTAGACTTAGTTGTAAGATGATATTTTAAAACTATTTCTCTTAGAAAAGTTGGTGAGTTGAAGTAAATAGAAAAATAAATTATTTTACTTATTATTAATAACCTTATTTATTACTTTAGTCTTACCACAATAATATTTTTTTTCACAATAATATTTTTTTTCTCGGTACTCTTTTCATGTGATTTCACTGTTTAAGTGTATTTGTGAGGATCGATTTGGTTCTTTGCGTGTTTTCTTTTCAGGCGATATGGATCGAATTATGAGTGTGAATTTGCGAGATGGAGGATTTATTCCATCGACCCAAAACTGAGGTGATTTCAGTATATTTTGTATAACATTACGAGATTGCTCTTATTTTAAACACGTGAAGGTGCTCCTTTCTCAGGTTCCTTTCTGCTTCATGCTGCCACGCTTCCTTTCGCTGCCAACTTGCTAGATTCCTGAACCTGAAGAGATTCCTGCTAACAAAATTCTCGTCCATTTGAATTTGTTTGTGTTCATTAGTTTGAACTTTGCCCTGCCATTCAAAATGGGTTGATGTGCGAGTGTGCGATTGTGAATGTTCGTGGATGCTTTAGAGTTGGACATTCCCACTGTGGTGTGTAATTTGTTCGAAGGTGAGTGGTGATGTTAGCTCACTAACAACAAAAACAGAAGTGAGGTGTGTGTGTGTGTGAATTGAATGTACCGATGTTGGTGTGTAGTGTGGGCTTATAAGTGCAAACACATGGGATGTGGTGGGTGGTGGGGGAGGAAGATGGTAGACGAGTTGGGGTGTGGTGGGAGAGGAAGCTCGTAGATGTGACGGAGGAACATGGTGGTGGAGGGTGGCTGATTGAAGGGGATGCACATCGGTTACATAACTAATGATGTGGTGCATTGTGTGTGTGTCACCGGTTACGTAATCGGTACCTGTGAAAAAGGGAGAGTGACACCGGTTATGTAACCAGTGTCATGTGTGTGTTTTTATTATTATTTTTTAACTTATTTTTGTATACATTTTTTTTTAAATTTAATTGTATACTTCTTTTTACATTCATAAAAAATTAATTTTTTTTCTTTAAAATTTCATATAATTTTAATATATTTTTTTAATTCGTATTAATTATTTGTAATTATTTTTATAACATCAAATTACAAAATCATTCTCTTTCTCCATCAATGATATTTTGGTAACTTTATAATTTTATCTATTTTTACAATTTATTTTATCTATCGGTCCAATCAAATCTCTCATTAACTTTGATAAAATTTATCTCCAAATTCACTCACTTTAACCTCTAAATCTACTAAAAAAAACACACAAATTCATTTACTCAGATCCACACAAATTCATCTTCACAGTCTCTCCCAAATCTTTCAAATAACAAACGCACCTTCATGCCACTTATGTCAATCTCATCAAAAACAACAAAACCTTTACATCATTTGAAATGACATGAAAGTCCGTTAAATCAATGCAAATAAACAAAAGCAAAAATCATCACATCTTCCCTCTCCACCATAGATGAACAAAAAGCAAACTACGGCGAGGGTATATTTGTACAAAACTATGGTCCTATAACATATTATAGTAAATAAAAATATTTAAAAAATTATTAAAAATACATTCAAAAATTTTATATTTGTAAAATTTAATTTACATCCAACTACTCTAATTGAGCCTGATCATTTATTTTTGTTCCTTCTTTATTACATAACTCTTTTTTCTACTATTGTATTTAAAAAATATTAGATTATGAAATAAAATTAGTTCATAAACTCAATCGAGACTCATAACTTAAGTTATTAATTAGTTTATTAAACTAAAAATATTTCGTATAATTAATCAATAAATTTAAAAAATGTGAAAGATATAATTATCTATATTTTATCATAATTAAACTATTTATTTTTTAAGAAAAAAATGTTGTAATTATAATTTTAATTAATTTAAAACATATTTATAAATTTATAAATATAAAAATGTAAAAAATTCTTTCTTAAAATTGTAATTTCCTCTTGTAGGGTTTTTGGGATCTACTAGAAACGATCGTACGCTCTGTTCCCAGCTGGCTGGAGCGCTTACTTGAGTTACTTTCTTTCTCACCCTTATTAACCTTTCACATCCTCTGCGCTACAGTACGAAACTTGTTTTTTCATGTTAAAAATATCTTTTTACATGAGAATTTAGTTACAAGATTAAATATATTTTTAATATTTGAATTTTGATACAAAAGTAAAATTTATTTATGTATAAATTTTAATATATTTTAATTTTTAAATTTTAAAAATAAATTACGCTAAATTATTTTAACGTGTTAAATATATTAATTGAAATTAAAGTAAAAACATAAAGAAATTAATTTAATTATATTAAAAAGGTTATATTTATTTTCGAATTTAAAACTTATTTAAATTTTGGAAAAAAATAAATTTCAAATTCGGATTAAAGTTTAAAAGTAGAAAAATATTTAACTTTTTTATTAATTATACCTTCATTTTGATATTTTTCACATGATCCTAAATATTATCTTTTCGTATACAGAACCATCAGTACATAAAAGATTGATTCTTTATCCAAACGGGTTAAAAGTACGATTGATTAATAATGTTTAAAGCAAAGATGGTGCAAAATCTTAAACACTTGATAACAGGGTGGAAATTTACTTACACTTTTAAGAAATTTTCTCTATTTATTGTTTTCAGTTAGTATATTGGTATTAATATGTTTATTACATATATTATTTTTAATTCTCTTATTTTCAATTTAATCTCTATTTTTTTAAAATGATTTAATGTAATTTTTTATATTAAATTAGTGTTAACATAGCGATTGTACAGTGATTGTGACTAATAAATAGAGACATGTAATGTGGTTTCTTATAAAAAACTTAACAAACACCTTTTTATAAATATTTGATAAGTAATAGCATAATTTTTTTACATGAAACAATAACAACTAAGATCAGTTCAAAATTTAAGAGACCTAAAATAAATAAAAAATACAAACTTTTTAATTATTAGAGAACTATTTATGTTAAAACATATTACAATTTTCAACACTCATAATAATTCAATTAAATTTTATTTTCAGATTTAATTTAATGAAAAAAAAGTTTTGGAGACTTTTATTTTAGTCCTAAAAGAAGGACTTCTGTTTGGACCCGATAACAAATAATAACTCTTTTGGTACCTAATAATCCTAGTTCGTTTGACTAATCCTTTGGAAAAAAACACATGAAACATACCATGTTTGCTCTAACTTTTAATGATTAATACATTGCACTAATAAGACACTGTAGTTTTTGCTGCGAAAGTAGATTCTGGTTCTGTCGAAGAGTTTGAATGCTGTTTTATTTTGTCTCATTTTGTATCTTTGTTCTTACCATCTTCTTTTTTTGTTCACGTGAACAACTTCCTGCTACAACCCATCTGCTGTCATTAATGTCTGAAGACACTGCCAATCACTTATTTTTTCAAAATTAAACATTAAAAAATAATTTATCTATAAAACATGATTTTAACTCTTTAATATTTTGGTTAATCTCACCACGGACGTTATTCTCAACACGGAGTGATAGAATGGATTTCGTTATTTCGTATCTATTCTTAGATAAAGAAAAATCTTAATTTCTATACTAAAATTCAATAAATATTAAATTTGTTTTGTCATTTTCATCTCATCAAGATAATGAAAATATATTTATATTTGTATTTTTTATTATTTTAATATCAATTAATTTATTTTTATAAATAATAAAAAATTACGAACATAATATTATTAAGTATTTAATATTAAAAATATTTAATATTAAAATGAGAGAATTCTTATTTTTCTAATATTAAATAATTAAAAAATTATAATTGTATATATTTTAAATTAAAATATAAATAAATATTATTGATAGTGAAAATATTTATTAAATTTTGTAAATATTAATCATTGATAAAATTTAAAAATATTTTTTTTAAATATAAAAGAAATATAATATTTAAATTAAAAAATATTGTAAATATCTCTTAAAATGATTTTTAAAATTCTAATGAAATTTCTTTTTTATACTGTAATAAAAATTATAATATATCATTTGATCAAAATTACACAAAGAACAAAAATTAAATTAATAATAATTAAAATTTTACAAAGATATTTTATATTTTGTACTTCAATATATTTTACATGGTGATAAAAATGATTTATGACTTAAATTATTATATTATAATAAATAAATTTTATTTATATAATTATAGCGATGAAATTATACTTATGATAATGAGTTATAAATTAAAAAATATATAAATAAAAATATCAAAACAATATTTTATGTGATAAAAATAAACAACAAATAAATATATTAAAAAATATTATCAAATTCTTTGAAACAATTTGGTAGATCATTGAATTAAACCGCACAAAAAAAAAACAAATGCATATAGGATATGATAAGATGAAAAATATCATAAGATCAAAGAATTTTTTTTTTATATATTAACCTAGTCAAACTGTTAAGAGGTACAAAAAATTGTTTTAACGAAAGAATTTTTCAAATGAAACAAAAATAAGAGAATAAAGAAGATACATTTTTTATATTACCTAGTAAATGAAATGTGTTTATGCTATTGAACAGTTAAATTAAGAGTTAAATATTCTCATATAAAAAATACATAATAAATAAAAATATTAAAAAGAGTTGAAATGTTCAAATGTTAAATATAAAAAATATTTAATTGATATACATATTTAAACATAATTATACAAATTATATAATAAGAGAAAAAACAACTTAAAGATTGAAGTGAATTTTATAACAATTTAAACGATTAAAATAACTATAAATAAAAAATAAAAAGTATGATATATATATATATAAAAGATAATTTAATATATTATGAATATTTTAATAATTTTAATATACATAATATTTTATAATTAATTAAAAAATTCGGATATGAACCATTCATGTACTCGATCAATACCAAAAAATTTTTGTGAAAACAAAAATATTTGAAAAAGTATTTTCAAAATAATTTATTTATCATATCTAAACGTATGTTTGGTTCTGCTTTAGAATGATGTAAAATTAATTAGAATTATTTTTTTAACATACATGTTTGATTTTCCAAACCAATTAAAAAATAAAAAATTCGCTTTGAATAAAAAATAATTAATACTTACTTTTGCGTTTAAAAATTGATAACCAAACGCACCTTATATTCAATGCACATGTAAATGCTCTAATTATTGGCAATGCATGCAATATCTTAATCACAACAGTGATATTTGACTTTGGTGAGTCACCACTGAAGAAAGTATTTATTTGGAACAACCCGATATTCAAAGTTAGGTCGGAATAATTAGGAAATGGAAAATTATAGCATCATAATAATGTCTTTGGATTTTGTTCTGAATTATAAACACCACAAATTGATAAGACCGTCTATATTGGTGTAAGTGGTGGACCAGGATGCACAATAAATTATGTCTATAGGTATGGCTTATTTAGAAAAAATAAATATTTGATAAAAGTTGAAAAGAGAATGATATTTTAATACTATGATTTTTTTTTTTATATCATTTGATATTATTATTTGTTATTTTCACTTTTTTTTTCTCAAAAAATATAAAAAGGTTTATAATTTTATGATTATTTTACTTTTATATAAATCGTAAAATAATGTCAAATAACTTTTTTCAAGGTAAAATTTAAAGGAGGTTTTTTGTACGACACTTCTAACGTCTCATTTAATAGAAAATAAATTTATAAATGAAACATCACACAATATAATATAAAAGAACAGTACCAAGATGTATACATGTATAAACTATTACAGTTATCCCGAATGTACTAGAAATAAGAAGATTAAGGCACATCGCGATGCCAATAACAAAACAGAAAGTAATAGTTTGACAATTGATCAAAAGTGTGCTCCTCTAGAGCAAGATATCGAATAGGCCACAGTGCCTACAAAGGTTACTTGAAGGAAAGAGATTCAACCCAAGCATGTATATATTGTAGAATTTCCATCACCCTGGTGACCACTAGGGTTTCCACATCTGCTCACATCAATAAATTGATGATCATTACAAAAGGAGAAAACCACACACAAAACACACGAGCAAACAGAAAGGGTAAGTCAGAGTAAAAAAAAATCTATCATGCAACAAAGCATGCAATTTAAAGTCAAGAATACATATCAGTAATCCAAACATGTGATAGCAGACAATGCAAGACTCTCAGACTCAATTATCCTGATACATATAATCATTCAAATTCACTGGATGTTTGCACTTGTGGTGGCCTCTACTGCTCTGCAAAGCTATTGTCAATGAGTTTCACCCTACCACGCACAAGGTTAGTCTTCAAACGTCTAAGGTCATTATCCTGCCAAAGACTAGGGTCTCCTGCTACTCTCACCACTTCAGTCAGTACGCTCTACGTGAGACTAACTGACTCTTTAGAGCTTCAGGATGCGATCCTTATTTGAATCCTTACTTATATATGTTGAGGCACCACCATGAAACCTTACAAAGAGATTCGTGGAATTACGTCTATTACGATCTCACCAAGAGATTCGTGGAATTACGTCCTTTAGGTGAGGCACCACCATGAGATCTCACCAAGAGATTCATGGAATTACGTCCTTTACATGAGGCACCACCATGATAGCTCACCAAGAGATTCATGAAATTACGTCCTAATCTATACCATAGTCATGTCTCACCAACCAAACATAGAATTATCATGCATACCAAATCTCATGCCAAGATTCAACCAACCATCCAATCATGTTCTATAAGCAAAATCATACTGAACTCATTAATTCCAACCCATAAAACATTTAATACATGCATATTTACCCAATTCATGCTTTAACAGAGTAATTCAATCATACACGTGATCATCAACCAAAGACAGAGGAGAAAATAGCCCTGAGCACGTCCCTGCCCAGTTCTCGCTCAGGCTAGAAGACCTCGCTCAGGCGAGAGGGTTCTCTCACTCAGACTTGAATAGTGGAACAATGGCACTTTCACGTTTTCTCGCTTAGGTGAGACCTCCTCGCCTAAGCAAGATGGACTCTCGCTCAAAAATGGAGCTCGTCGCCTGAGCGACAGCTCGTGCAAGTCTCAGGGAGCACTTTTGGTACTCTCGCTTGGGCAAGACTCGCTCGCCTAGGTGAAAACACTAGGTTCCTCCATTGTTCACGCGTGCAACAACTAGGCATTTGAAACCAAACAATGCTTTAACAGATTCCCAATCAATTATAACCGCAACCAAGCCATACAATCATGAAACCGAACCAAAGCAAGCAGAAAATCAAAAGAAACAAGCAAACCCTAACTTTCCTTACCTGAAAAATGCTAAATTAAGAGAATAAGATCCTTAGCAAACTAACACCTAAAGCAGGAGCAACTATCAAAGCTGAAAAACAGTATAAGGACGAATGAAGATGAGGCTATGATAGAGACTAGCGTAGAACCAAAACTTGAAAATAGAAAGGAACACAAAAGAGCTCAACTTACTTGGAGGGAATTGTTCAACTGAGGCGAAATATGGGAGCTCACTCAAACCCTAATCGAGCTCTCTGTAGCAACAAGGAGAGCAAGAATGGAAACAGTTTCTGAAAGTGGGCAAAGTGAGAGGATTATGGCTGGTTTAGGAGTTTTGAGCATCCTATGAGTCAGTCTTAAGCCTAATAAATTAGGACAGACCCTTAAGCATTAGGACAAAAATAAAGTAGGTCTTACAACACTTGACCTGTTTCACCTGTTAGTTCGATCCTTCTACAAATTTGTAGCGCTTACCCTCCTTTTATCTCTTTCTCTCACTCTCTAGTTTGATATGTGTGACAAATTTTCGAGTTTGATTTTTTTTCTTTGTTTTTTACTGTATTTTTAAAATATACTGTTTTGCTTTTTGATATATTAAAAAAGTTTTTAGAAAATGTTTTAAATCACCAAAATCAATGTATATATTTTGGAAACATAACACAGACAATCTCTACATTTTTTTCAATATATATTTTTCTTAAAAAAAAATACAAAAATGCAATCCAGCAGACAATGATCACTCAAATAATCTCATTATTTATATTAAGAATTAAATTTTTGGAGCCAAATTTTTAGCTATGGAAATTTAAGACTAAAATTTCATTCGAAATTCGATTTTTACAGAGTTGAATTTACGATTATGAAGAATTTCGTTAAACATGGAAAAATTAATCAAAATTTGGACCAAATTTCAGTAAGATTTTTTAATATTCTCCAAGAATCAATGAAGAAAAGAAATTAAAAAAAAAAATCGATTAGAATCCAGCTGGTCAAAAATTAAATTCCCACCAATTACACCTTTTCACATGTTCTTCCCAAATAATGAGTTCTAAAAAATGAACAGTAAAAAGTCTGTTCCTCTAATACTGTTGACAGTATTACTTTTCTATAAATAGGTTCACTGCAGAAAAAGAAAATACTGTATGAGGAGAAAAAGGGAGAACCGATAGGGAGTTGGAATATTCATATTCATCTTTAGAAAATATTAATTTTCATACTAATATTCATATTATATTTCATAAATATAATATTTTTGTTTCATTTTTACTCATATCAATCAAGTAATGAGTATATATACTCATGTTCACACTCACTGTATAATAACAATTAATTATTTCTTATAAAAAAATAAAAATTACATAAAAAATGTCCGATATTAAAATCATGTTTATTATAAAACTTTCATCATATTTCACAGAAACTTTATACTCGTTTTATTGAAAGATGTGATCTTTTAATACATCAATAAAAATATCTGTCCATTATACAAACTTTAATTTTTTAACATTTTTTACCAAATAAATTGTTTTTGAAAAATATTTACGTCGATAATTTTTTTTATTAAACGATATACGAATAAGATATCAATCATCTTGATTGACTAAAACAGTAGAAAGAAATACATATTAAAACCAATTATTTTAAGGTACATATTACAATTAAAAAATAAAATAATTTAGCTTTATATAACAAGGATATTTAAATTATTTTATATTACATTTATGCCAGAGCGTGAGTAGATTTAAACTACCTCCTTATGATCTTTTATTTTTTAAGGATTAAATTACACATTCCATTTCAATTTTCATTTAATTTTGTTAATTTATTTCTTATTTTTTAATTATATTATATTTTTTGTCAATTTTGTTTAAATGATTAATAGTGAACAAAGACAATCAAATGTCATTTAGTAATTTTTTTTCTGAAAAAAAGTTCACTTGTCAATTCTGTTGCATGTCATTTGTCAAAATTAATGTTTTATACAATTTGATCATATATTCGTTATTTTGGTTCTGTTTAGTTCCAATTATTATTAAAACTTAACAACTTTATCTTTCTTTAACTTCAGATAAAATTTAATTTTTATATAAATATTATAATATTTTTATTAAATATTTTGATTTAAGGTTACAATTAATTTAAAAATATAACAAAAATGTTAAAAATGAGAACTAATAACATTAATATAAAATTTTACACTAATTGTAACTCTAAATCAAAAGTATTAGTAAAAGATTGAATTTTAATAAAAATATCATTATAATATTTATATAAAAATTAAGTTTGGTCTCAAGTTCAGAAGAGACAAAATTGTTCCATTTAAAAAATGATACTAAATTCAACAAAGGTATTGAATAAATAGACCAAATTAAATATAGAACACAAACTCTAATACATGTTGTTGAGTTGATATGTGTACAATTTTTTTCAAAAATATAAAAGGAATAAAAAAATACCACAAAGTGACACTTGGTAACTGTACGTTGATTATTTAAACAAATTTAACAAAAAATATTCAAATTGAATAAAATTAACAAAAATTAATATTTAATTGAAAAAATAATAATATTATAACTAAATTGACAAAAATAAAAAAAATAAAAACCAAATGTGGGATTTAAAAAATTCTACGGTTCAAATTTTATCAAACGTTATAAAGAAAGAGTAGAAATAAAATTTTTAAAAAACTGAAAATTCAAAAGAATAACAACTAACTCATATTTATAAACTATTTTTTTATTTATTTTAAAATCAACTAATAAAATATTATGAGGCCTTACCCAAGAAAATCATTAATACTTAAGTTCTACTATGTCCCGTAACTATTATGGATTAAATTCTAAAAAGAAAGAGAAGGTGGAGGGAGAAGGTGGAAAAAGAAAGGATGAAAAAAAAAGCTATTTAAAATAAATTAAAAAGACTATTTTCTAATCTCACATTTATTTTCTTAAAATCTAATAAAAGAACCAGCTACTATTGAACAAGCAAATCCGAAGGCAAAATTTTAAATTTGTTTACTATCCACAACATCCGAAGTACTATTTTCACCTCTCGGTTCAAATTTAAAGCAAACCTACAGTCAGACATGTACATATATCTAGAACTAATTAAAGTTTAAACTTATTTTAATGTATAATTATTAAAATATAATAATTTTAAAAAATTAATAAAATAATTTATATCAGTAAAGAAAAACGTATAGGAAAATACATCTAAGATAATTTCAAATGTATAGATTTATACATATTTATATTATTAAGGCAACTGAAAATACACCACAGCGTTTTCAATTTTTTATGATAATAAAAGTTAATAAAATTATTATAACTATTATTATTATTATTATAATCATGAATTTAGATACTAGTAATTTTTATAAATTTATTCAAAATAGTTTATTAATTTTATAAATAGTTTTGTAATTAAAAATATTATATTTTTAAAAAAGTCATATTAAAAAATAATTAAAATTTAAAGAAATTATCACTTAAATAATAAAATTAATAAAATAATTATTTAATTTAATAAAATATTTAAAAAGTAAAATTAAAAAATAACAGAAAAATGAAGCCCTTCAGAAACAGGTGTGCTACACATGCATATGTTGTGTGTTTACTTTTTTTTTTAATTTTAAAATAACTATAAATAATTTTAAAAAGTTTATTATAAATTTTTATTACAAATATTTTTTTTATTATAGATATTTATCTTTGTTAAAAGTGATTAATTAAAAAAATACTAAAAAAATGAACAATTATTTAAAAAATAAAAATGATAAAATAATTGTTTTAATTTAAAATAAACGGTTATTTATTAAAAGATAAATTTAGGAATAGACATGTGTACACCAAATTCATATATATATATATATATATATATATATATATATATATATATTATGGAAAATGATTTGTTGCAAAGTTTATTTTAACAAATTTTGACAAATTCTTATATGGCTTTTGTTTTTCTTTTTCAAAAATCATTTGTATCATATTTGTGTGAAATCTAAACGTTGTTTTTATCTCATTTTGCAGATGAAAAGTTGTGCAACATTCATTTTCTTCTCATTATTTCATTTGGCTATCATCTGAAAGCTTTCAATTCACAAATCAGAATATGCATATTTTATCTTTTCCTTCTCTTTTCATTTTCTTGCACGAAAGTGACAAAGTTCTCAATTTTCATTGTTCCCTTTGGTCGTCCTTCTGAGTTAAGGTTTATTGGGTGATTTTGTGGATGATGCAGTCATGGAGGATGGTGAACTTTACTTTATTGAGTGGATTTCTTTCTTTTAGGGGTGGATAGTTTTAAATTTGCAAGTAAAATTTCATCATTTCCATTTTTGTTTTGGATTGATTTTTTTTTTTTGCTTTTGTGTTTAGGGTTAATTGGAATTCCCTGTTTTTTTATTTCGAATTGGTTGTTGTGATATGGTTCGTGTTGATGAATATATAATGGGATTGAGATATTAATTGTAGCATTTATGAGCTTGTTATGGAACATTCACTTATTAGCATTTTTAGTGGGTTTTGGATGAAAAAATATTTACAAACTTTATGGACAAATGTTGATTGACCTTTAATTATTGATATTGTTCAAATTTTATTTTAGACACTACATTTCAGTGGTATGATATCATGCATGAAATTATATTTGTAATAACTATGTACCAAACATAATGTATTTAAGTGACAAACGTTGTAACAGTTTTTGCAAGTAAGTAAAACATATTATTCATAGTAGCACATTTGATTATGTAATTGGAATGGGTGAGAACTCTATGTGGAATTCTTCGGAGGCTGTGGTGTTTGAGTTTTTCATACACTTCAAACTGAAATAAAAGGCAAAAAGACTCAGAAAATATTTGCAATACCTATATATCAAAGACAATGCATTTAAGTGGCGAATGTTGTAAGGATGTTTGCACAACAGGTAAAACAGATTATTCATGACAACACATTTGATTCTGTATTTGGAGTAGATGAGAATTCTATGTAGATTGGGTTTGAGTTTTTCATTCACTTAAAATTAAAATAAAGGCAAAAAATTACTCAGAAATATTTGCAATAATTATGTACCAAATATAATTAAGTGACAAACAATGTAAGAGTTTTTGCACAATTGGTAATTATTATTAGTACCTATTAGTTTTATTTAAAAAAACATAATACTTAAAATCTGAACTTTTAAAAATATTAACGATACGATATTTTAAGGATAAGACACTTCATACTCCAATATATTCAAAATTTTCAACTAATACAAAGAATTCAATTTAAATAATATCGAAAAATTATAAATATTGAAATTCAAACTCTCATGTTCTTAAAAAAAATAAAATTACCCTATGATTAAATTTCTAACATAAATTAAATTTTTAATATAATTAAACAATTTTACATTAAACTTAATCTACGTAACTATATTTATTGTGAATGTTTGATATGTGTCGGCCGAATTGATTTTAATTGGTATAAATTTGTAAAATTGATTTTAAATGAAAATGATTTAGAAGTGACATAATTTTTGTTTGGATGACACAAAATATGAACGTGATTTCTTTGTTTGGATAACCTAAAATATGAACGTGATTTCTTTGTTTGGATAACCTAAAATATGAACGTGATTTTCATATTTAATATTGTTTGAAAAATTTTAAAATTGATTTTGTGTGTATAATTATTAAAATGGACATTCTTGTATATAATTTTAATAAAGATATTACCACTTCCAGTTCCAAAATTATTGCAAGAAATATTTTTTTAAGTGACTACTAAATCAAAAAAATAGAAACATACAAGATTGATTTCATATAAATATGTAATATACATATAATGCATCTCTCCACAGAAGGACGAAACATAGTAATGAGGGGAGAATCATGACTCCTCCAAAATTTTCTAATTTTTTTTATTTTTTATATTTATTTATATATATATATATATATATATATTTTTAAATTATATTTATATATTATTTATAATGATAAATATCAATTTTAGCTTGAACCTTTAACAAATTAAATTAATAAAGTTTAAATAAACCAAAATCAAGAAAAGAAGTGCGAGAAAAAAAGAATTACAATTGGAATACAAATCTCAAAGCAAAGGCAGATGCAACAAAGAAAATCTCATCTCGAAGAATATCTACACAATCAATAATGAGGGATAAAAAATAAATTAGAGAAAACAAAACTCCTCAAATCGATTTTTGTTGATGGAAAAGTTAGAATTAATGATTTTTCTCTCAATTTAAATCTATCATCTTCAAATTAATTTTAAAAAACAACAAAATAATTTATCGATATGATTATGATGATCTCATATGTATCAAAATTGATTCTGGGTGGCTCGGAAAACTTTTTAATTTACACAACCTCTTTGTTATTAGAAAGTCTTCACATTTACTATTTAGTTTACTGTGCACTTTTTTAAATTATTTGATTTAAAGTGGAATATAACTTTTTAGCATGTCTTTTCTATGTCCTTTATCTAAGAAATATGGAAAAGAAAACTTTTGAAGTTGCATGAGTTTATAAATATTTTAGATCCTAAGGAGGTGAAGAGCAACACCAAGATACTACGAATGCTCCAGGTGTTCACTTTTTCTTTTCTTTCTATCATGTTAGTTTTCTTTTGATTTTTATGCATTATTTGTTTTGAGGCCATGTTTGGTCTTCAAACCCTTGTGATATTCAATGACAATAATCACTTTATATTTTTATTCTCCACTCAAATTAGTAAACAGTCCAATTTAAATAAACATCCATTCTAATGAAAAATCACGTTTTAAATGCAATTTTACTTTTCTTTAAATAAAAAACCTCATGTTTAAACCGTGTAACATTTATCCTATTAAAAAAATATCAACTTAATTATTTTAAGGTGAATAATCTCTTTAGTCAACAATTGTTCACATATTTATTTTTTTATCTAATAAAAAAGATAATTTTAATATAAAAATTTTAATTTTTTCTAATTTTGTTTGAACTTCTATGATTAACACATTCTATATCAATTTATATGAACTATTCAGTTGGTTTATGAAATTGATAAATTTCTTCAACTAACTATATTAAAATTTTATCTATTAAAAAAGTTATGACATGCCACAGCATTATTTTTGAACACCCTAATGATTTGTAACAACTTTTTAATTCATAATTTTTTTAAAGTAATTCAATAATAAATTATCATATAATTAAAATTTTGTAATATTAAAAATTGTACTAAATATTTCTTAATTATTTAATTTAAGAGTATATTTTCAACCTATCAACAAGAAAGAGTTAAGTTGGCACATTCGAGAGATGAATACTTGCGTTCACATGGTGGGTTGTTGTAGCAGAAAAGAGGTGATGCCCCAAACACTTAACATATTCACACGACACAAACACAATCCTCGGACCCATTTCCATGGCTACTGTTACTTCTCTTTGCACCGTCTTTCCCATACTCACACCAACCTTGTCGAAACCCCATTTCGTTCCCCTCTCTTCCCGAACCCCAAAACGAAGTCGTATCATCACCTCTGTAGCTGAGGACCGTGAAATAGTTCCGGTGTCTGAAGACAGAGGAGCCCGTTCCCATGAAGTTGAGGGTATTCAACCTTCTGAATCCATAACAGAGGCAGAGATTGATCCTCGCCTCACAAGCAGTAGTACCGTTAATGCCTTCATCGTTTTGGGGGTTGGCACTTTTGCTGTCACCAAGTTGCTCACCATTGACCATGACTACTGGCATGTCAGTTTCAATATTAAATTTGCTTACTTTTTATTGTTATTATCATTATTGTTACCCAATTGTTGTTTTTCACATACCCATTGACCTGAAAGATGATCCTGTCCTATTGATTCAATAACATGGCAATGAATCTGTGTAGCTGAAACATTGTTCCAAGTTATACAGTCGTGTTCTTGTTGGTTACTCAAGTTGATCAATAATATTAATAGTTCATAGAATGTAAAATTGGGTTTAACCCAATTCCAATAATATGATGAGGGCCGGACATTTCGCATCTGAAGTTTGTTTTGTTGGACATCTTCCACTGCTCTGAAAAATGTCTAGTAACATGTAGCCTGATAGGCTTAACAAGTATCAACAAACAACCATTACGATAAACTTTAGTACTATATTAGAATTTGTTGTAGAGCCTAATTCAACTCCAAAAGCTTGTCCAGGAGATTAGGGTTTCCTCCTACTAATTTATATTTATATTGTTTTAGCTGTATTGCCTATATTTATAGTCAATGTAGGATCTTTGGTAAAGAGACAAGAGGAACATGTTTAGTACTAGAGTGATTAGGAAAGAGAACTGAAGTGTATTTTCTGTGTGACACAGAAGAAGTTAACATCTAAATTGTGTTTTATTATTCAGGGTTGGACCCTTTATGAGATTCTAAGGTATATACCTGAGCACAATTGGATTGCCTATGAGCAAGCTCTGAAAGCAAATCCGGTTTTAGCTAAAATGGCAATTAGTGGGATTGTCTACTCAATTGGAGACTGGATTGCTCAGGTTTGTTTTTGACTGGCAAAATGTGAAATGCTAATTTTGAGCATACAATTTCTGACGCTTCAGCTATTTCTAACCAAAATATACAGTGCTATGAAGGAAAGCCTCTTTTTGAGTTTGATCGGGCACGGTTATTCAGATCAGGTCTTGTTGGGTTTACTCTCCATGGATCTCTTTCTCATTATTACTATCAACTTTGTGAGGTGATTATTTGGACTTCCTGAATTGGAACTATTCGGTGATATTCTATGAATGACTGACATTGCTTGCATGATTTCACAGGCTCTTTTTCCTTTCCAAGAATGGTGGGTTGTCCCTGCTAAAGTTGCTTTCGACCAAACTGTGTGGTCTGCAGTTTGGAACAGCATCTACTTTGTGGTTTTGGGCTTATTGCGGTTTGAATCTTTGAGTAACATATATGGTGAACTGAAGTCAACATTTTTCCCCCTGCTTACTGTGAGTAGCTGTTTGGTTTGTTTCTTTATGCCGTTTTCAGATTTTAATTTTCAATGTAATTACCTGCCTCATTGTGAAGTTGTGGAGATGTTGTCAAGCTCAAAACTGAGCTTATTACTTGGACTATGTCATACTCTTAGGCTGAAGTTGGTAGAGCATTAAACTGCTAGTGTTGGGCATATAGTAGGTAGTAGTAACAATTTGAGTGAACCTAGAATTCAAATTTTCAGGTATTTTGGTTCCATCCGTTCTCATTAAAAGCTTGTGTATCTTTGTACCTTGCTTTTAAACTATGAATTATTTGAACTGTTCGAGGTAGCTTATCCTGAAATCTGCCTTATGCCATATTGTTTCAAGTGTCACAGCATTGTGTTTTGCTTGTGCCTCGTACCTGCTCTTCATGAGCTTAGTAGTACTGTAGCTATGTTGAAACTGGTGCTGAATAAAAAGGCTGTGAAATTTGCTCAGTCCTAAACCCCCTAGTTAATAATATATGAGTATAATGAATGAAATGTGTATTCTTACCCCTGTGTGATTCTTTAATTAGAAAAAATTCTCCTCTTTGGACAGCTAACATCTCTAATATGCTTTCCAGGCAGGGTGGAAACTTTGGCCTTTTGCGCATCTGATTACTTATGGTCTGATTCCTGTGGAACAAAGGCTTCTTTGGGTGGACTGTGTAGAGCTCGTCTGGGTCACAATCCTTTCAACGTAGGTTTTCTAAGATTTTTTGTCATATCGTATTGAATTATAACGCATGACTACTTTTGTCATCACCAGCATTTTAGTGTCCTTTTGAATGCTTGAGTATCACATACCATGTGACTTTCTCATTTAAGCATCGAAGGTTGATAGTGACATCTTATACATGGATGCACGCTGCGAAATGGCATTAAAAACATGTTACATAAAGTCATTACATTGCCAACAGGATTCTCATCCATACACAATCTTGTTTTGTTTATAGCTATTCAAATGAGAAATCAGAAGCCCGAATATCTGACTCAGCATCAGAAGCAACATCATCCACTTCAAACCAAAATTCTAAGGTAAGAAGACTGTGTTCTTTCACCAGTCTGTTTCAGGGTTAAGGCTCGTGACCCTGGGACATATTTTTACATGCGTATGATTCTATTTTGCTGAGCAAGATATGGTAAATCGTTCTTTCAAATTGATATAAGAAAACAAACCATATACTGTATACCTTGTCTTAGTCTAATGTTCTAATAAAAAGATCATTCATCAATGTTTTACTTCACATATTAAGCTAATAACATTTTTCTCTGTTTCTATTGGTATTTTTTGTTGTGTACCACCAGGAGTAAATGAATTGAAAAGTGGGGGAAGAGACTATTTAGGTTTCATGGCAATTACAAAATGAACTTCAAAATATTCAAAGATTGTATCAGTTGAAGGTCCAATTGAGCGACCTTAGGGACCTGAGGTTGTGATCTGCTGCTCATACAGGATATACACTTACACAGCTCCTGGTGCTTGCTTCTAGCTATGATCAGAGTTTTTTAGGTTGCAGTTATCAGTATAATTGCATAGATGATTGTATATATAATAATGCATTCAGAACACAAGCTATGTTCCTTTCCTTGAAGTGTATCATACATCCATAATTCTGTATAAAACAAATTCGTCTCATGTATTGTGTTGGAATAATTCTTAAAGTGTGTCATACATCCATAATTCTTTGGAATTTCATTTGCTCCTGTATTTTATAAGAAAAAATGGATATAATATCTTGGGATTATTAAATGCATTCTATATTTATCATTTAAAAGAAGACTAATGGAGGATTTAGATTAGAAAAGTGTTCTTTACTAGTAGCATGAAATATAAGTGTGACAATCATATTTATCGTACAGATATTAATATAGAATTTCTGTTTCACAAGTAGTTCATCTGTCTCCCCTTAATAATGGTTGCGTCTTTCGACATAAATATAAATAAAAAATTATTGTGAGTATATTATAAGATGATGTAACTTGTTTTAGCTAACTAAATACTACTTCTACTTCCTAAGAAAATGAAAATACAAATAATTTTTTCTAAATAGATAAAAAAAAAGATTGAACTCATTTTATTTATTTATACTTTAATATATATATATATATATATATATATATAATTTTAATCTTTATAAAATGTTACTTTGTATCTTTTAATATAAGAGGCTTTGTTGTGTGTAATAATTAAATCATGTTACGTGTAATAATTTCACCAAACGATAAGATCAAAGAGTCTCTTCGTTATTGGTGAATCAGAGTATGAGAAGGTCATATGATCATGTGTTCGAGGATGACGTAAATTCACTTCTCGAGCTCGGAAACACTGCTTTCTCGATGGAAAAGAGATCACGATTAATTTTAGAAGTTTGTGTTGTGGTCACAGACGAAATATCATTACGCTCACTCTGCTTAGGTGATGAGCGCCACGACGACTGTTAGAGTCTTTGCACCACGTGGTTTCATGGCGACAATGACTCTATACTGAACGGTGACTTCGTTATAGGCCTCGCCATTGATGACCTCGACATAACATTTCACAAAGTTGATGTTTTCGGTATAGGGGAGGAGGTTACAATAGGACTTCAGGACGGTGAGGATACCAGTATGCATGAAGAATGCTATCTGCATAAGAAACTTCTTGGTTCGTTCGATAATGTTGTTTTGACATGACTAGTAGTTAGAAGAAATTATGTGGTACATCGATTTCCAATTAAAAAAATAATGTCACATCATGTGAAATTATTACATATTAAATATTTTAATTGAATTCGGTACATATCTAGATCATTCCTTTTAAAAGTTAGCACTTAGCCAAATTTTATTTGTAAATTTGGCTCTTCAAAATTTTAGAATTAAACAAGGGGTTAAAATACTAATTTTATTTTTATTTTTGTTTAGTTTTGTCATTTTATTTTTAATGTTATTTTTTTTATTCAGACGTCAATTTTCGTCAATTTTGTTCAATTTTGTTATTTTTTTGTTAATACCATTTAAATAATTAACAGTAATGAATAATGACATCTACATGCCACTTCATGGTTTCTTTCTAATTTTTTAATTTTTATTTTAAAAACAAGTTCACCTGTCAATCTAGCAACGTCTCCCGTGTCAGAGTCAATGTTTTATATTTAAATTGGTTCTATATTCGTTATTTTTGTTCATGTTCAATTTAGTCCAATTTATTTTTAAACGGAACAATTTTGTCCCTCTTCAAATTGAGACACAATTTATTTTTATATAAATGTTATAATGACATTTTTATTAAAATTCACATTTTTATTAAATAGTTTGGTTTAGGATTACAATTAATTTAAAATGAGAACCAAAATATAAAGTATTAAGGATAATGACTAATTTTAAAATTTTATAATTTTATATCTATGGTGTTAATTGTCATCCTTACAATTTATGTTTTAATTTTAAACTAGTTGTGATTTTAAATAAAAATATTTAATAAAAATATCCTTATAAATTTTATATAAAAATTAAATTTGATATAAATTTTGAGAGGGACAAAATTGTTTAATATTAAACAAAATTAAGACTAAATTGAACAAAAATAACAAAAATGAGACTAATTAAATATAAAATATTAACTATGAGATGTGATATGTTTCTGAGTTGACATGCATATTTATTCCAAAAATAAATAAATAAAATAAAAAATAAAATAAAACATTCATAAAATGACACGAAGTTAATGTTCATTAATATTAATTATTTAAAAAAATTAGTAAAAGAAAGATAAAATTGAATAAGATCGACGAAAATTAAAATTTAATTTTAAAAAATAATATTAACACTAAAATGAGAAAACCAAATGAAAATAAGTAAAACATATTTATTATAACCTAAGCAACTTTAATATATTGTTTATATATCTTTTATTGTTCACACCGGTTAGCATAGTATTAATTACTTCTTAAGGTAAAATTAGTATATATTATTACAAGAATATCCTAAAATATGTGAAAAAATATAGGATTTGTAAGTTTGAACAAAATTGTTTTTTATTTATCTTTTAAATAAAAAATATATCATTTTCATTTTATTTATTGTGTGTGTTTCTTTTTTTTGCTTTTTCTTTCCATTTTCTCAATCTCAATTTTATTCATAATCCAGACAAAAACATAAAGAGAATGAAACCGAAAACAAAGGACAATTGAGGCGTGTTGGGTAATTTTGGATTATTGGTGGCACCCTTAGGCGTAGCTTTTGGGTCCTTCAGCAGTAGCCGCGACTCGCATAGGTGAGAATCGGAATTCACCATACTCTGTTCTGCAATGGCCAAGATCGAAGAACTGAACGAGTCCGTGGCCAAATCAAGGACCAAGAGGAATCACGGCTCAACCAGATTCTTCATCTTTGTTGATTACCTTTTCATTTTGATCTTCCTTGGATTCCTCTGCTTCATCTTTTTCAAGATTCTCGGCATTTGATTCGATTCCCAATCCACCGTGCGTTCCGAGCTAGGTACGTACCTTTTCATGCACACCCACTTCGTTTATTCTCCAATCATGCTCATAAAGATTTGATTTTTATTTCCATGCGCTCTTTGCTGATGAGATGCTTCTTCAACCCAATTATCTTTTTTTTTTTTTTAAACAAGTATTAAAGAGACAGAGAAGAGTGTTTTAGAAGTACATGTATTGAATGTCCTTGTTTTGTTTGGAAAGATGAAACTATTGCCTATTATTAGATATCAAAAGTAAAAGGCGAGAATTTTGGGCAAAGTCATAAATTTTCTCTTAAAGTTTTCTTTCTATATATAATTTTAGTTTTCTTGCCGATTTCTTTTAAAGCTAATTATAGTGACATTCTCTTAGTTTCTTGTGATTGCATACGATATTTTACCATTTACACTGATTTTCCAACTGGGATTCTTGTGTTACAAATTCAGTCTTAAGAAAAAAAAAAGGGATTTGAATGTAATTCGTTATTTTTTCTAACATTCTTACTCAATTTTGGTGTAAGAGTTTGTATGTAGGTATGCATAAACATACTTGTACTTCCAACACAAACTCGTGTTGTAAAAATGATTTGTTGAGCTTCCAAGTTTATCAGAAGTGATAGAGATAAAAAGAATAATTACGATAACTGATATGATATGATATGATAGAAATATATAAAAATAAAGAGAATAGGAATGTTGATAACTTTTTAGACTTTAGTCTGAAAGAGTTTTCATGAGTCATTCCTTATGGCGTTATCTTGAACATAAATGACGACTTGTATTAATTTCTCCTCTATGTCATATTTAACACTTCTCACTCTTTTACTACTGCACTCTATCTTCACCTGCACTTCTTTTGGCAGGATATTCGCGTGACATAGTTATGATTCCATTACAAACCTAGGTACAAGCTTGAAGGCAGGGTCAACTAGCAAGTACAATTTTTTTTCTCAGATCCTATGTTGTAATACTTGAATTTTACATGTTTCTCCAGTTTTGCTCTCAAAATTTTACATTGTTCATTTTCCCTAGCTATTGTCTGTCATTTGTTTCTTGTTTATTACATTTATCTTTTCACGTATGATTTCCACTTTCACTTCCTTTTTCCTTGACTTTGGTAAGAAGGATGACAACACTAAGATGAATATCAAAGTACATTGCAGAGATTAAAAGCTGATAGTGATGGCAGAGTAATTTCCCTTTTCTTTACCAACTATTTATTACCTTTTCTCAGAGGGGGACCTGGGGATATAGAATACGTGACTATGTGTTTTTATTATCTACTTTCTGTTTGTGGTTGGTGGAGTTGGATGGGGTAGAGCAGCAGAGTGAAGACCCCAAACTTCTATTTTGCATGCGACACACTCATCAGTGATTTGGGGTGGTCGCTTGCAAATTGATGACACACCAACTTTGCATTTATGTGAGGCATTTTTATCCTTTGTTATGTCGATTATAAATCGAAATATTTTAAAAACATATTTTTGCTGGTGAGAAAAATGAGGAATCTTGCCATTTTCAAGCGTTTAACAGACGAGGATTTTTCTTTGGTCTGAGTTTCATTTGCTGAATTGGGAGATCAAACATTAGGAAGAATTTAACATGATATAGGTGGTTAGAAAGATTGATGTTAGGTATATGGAAGAGTTTTATCTTGGCTGTGCAAAGCTTAACACAATTCATTTCTTTGTTTGAGGTTTGGGATTAGCTAGGAATACATTTAAATGAGATGAAGTTAATGAAAATGTGACACATAGGATATAAAACAATGGAGAGTTATGTGTAATTTGTGAAGTATCTACCATGTTCAAAGAGAAGTTTTATTGTATTCTTTTTTGATGTAATGAATGTTGGACTTTAAAAGGAAAAGAGAAAAAGTTGAAACTGGCAAAATAAAATGTACAAGCTAAGATGAATTTGTGATGATACAAGAAATTATGCGATACAGCATACTTTGTATTGAAGGAGATATTGATGTTGAGATGATGACAACTAAGATTAGAAAATGGGTAAAAGTAGTTTAGGTATATGCAAAGAAAACTGGGAAAAGTATTTTTGAGAAGAGCAGATTGTATGATTTTTATCCCTGTAAAAAGAATAACTAGTTTTGGTCTTTAATTAAACATTATGATATCGTGGAATTTGTGTAGTTAGTATAACTAATAAAAACACTGTGAAGGGAACTCAGAATTATTATCAGGATTTTTTTAACTGGTGATTTTAAGGTGTTACTGTTTTTTTCTTCTTCTAAATGCAACTCAATTTGTCTCATGTTCATCTCACATGAATCCATAATAATTATGCTGTTTATGACCTTATTCTTGCATTGACTGAGTAACAGTAATATCTTAATTTAGTATATTTTTGAACTATGTTTAACATATTTCTGTGAATGAGATCATGTATTTTTCCACATTTGTTATAGGAATAAAAATTACTTCCAAGCATAAAAAATCCATAAGAGAAGAATATTTTCCATGTTATTATCATGTTTTAATTCCATGAAAAGAAGGTAGGTAAATTCATTGAAGTCACAGTAGCCTCGACTTTGGATGAAATATTTTTCTGAAATAATTTGTTTTTTCGTCAATATCAAACACTCAATGTTAATGATGATATTTTATTAAAATTGGGAATACTTTTTCAAACGATGCTAGGATTTTTATTGAATCAGAGTCGTCGTTGATATAAATTATTTTCTTTAATCCACAATGTACAGTTGCCGTTGATATAAACTACTTTCTTTAATCTACAATGTTAAAATTTCTATCTATAAATGCAGACAAATATCATTTTTCAGTTAACATTTATTATTTATCAATACAGTGATTGTTTTTCATTAGTGAATTTGAAAAAAATCATTTTTGTATTTAGTGTTCTTATATTGTAATAATTCAAATATTCTATATAAACCAAATATTTAAAAATAAAATTATTTAAGTTTAATGTATTTAAATTCCTCAAAATTACACTTTTCTATCTAAATATTTTTTTTTCTTTTATGCTTTTTAAGATTTTATATATCCGTCTTCGTAAATTAGTATCTAATCATAGGTAAATAATATGTTAGATAATGTTAAAATAGGGTTAAATATGTTTTTGTTCTTTTAATTTTCAGTGAATTTTGGAATTAGTTCATTTCGAAATTTTGGACCAATTTAGTCTTTCATCTTTTGAAATACGTAGATTTAGTCTTTTTAATCAAATTTTATTAAATTTATTTAACATTTCAAACGCGTTTCATAATAGTATTTGACTTAACATTAAATAAAAAATGTATCAAACAATATAAACAACTCAAATACAATCCTAAGATACATACGAAACATCAAATAAATCTAACAACTCAAATATATTTAAGATAATTTTAATTATTTTTATACATCAATTATATCTAATACAAATTTGTTACTTTTCACTATTCACTTTCTATTTTTTTTTCTTTAAATCTAAAGAAACTTACTTATAAGCTTTCTTTCTCTTATTCTTTGATTTATTCACTCTAACAATCTTACTATTTTACCCTTTTTCCTTCCTCTCATAATTGTGATTCTATATATCTATTTATCTATCTATCTATGATAATTGAAATAAACGAGTTATGACTAACAATTCAACCAGCATTACTCATATGATTAATTCATTTGATGTAGCAGAAAGACTCTGCATATCACACATAGTAGCTAGACACAAAACTTATTCACCAACACAAAAAACAGTACACTAGCTAGTACTTCAATTTTGCAAAACCATAATATAACATGCATGGAAACTACACCTAACTAGTGCCATCATGCATAGAGCATGGTAGCTAGCTCACTCATGGATTCACTGGAACTGGAACTGGAACTCCACCACCATTTCTAGGGTTTGGAACCTCAAAACCTGGGTTTGGGACAAAGGTGTCATCTCCACCTGGAACATATCCACCACCTGAAACTGGTGCTGGCTCTACTTCACCACCACCACCACCGATGTTTGGATTTTGAGGTGTAAACCCAAAGAAAGGAGGAAACCCTAATCTCCCAAAGCCAGGACTATAACCATCAGAAGGGAAGAAAAACTGAGGTTGTTTCTTGTCCCCTTTGTATGAGTACTTTAGTTTAGTGTGGCGTCTTGCAACTGCTTGCCATGTAGTGGCAAGAAGGATGGTGGTGATGAGAACAAACGCAAAGAGAGAGGAAACTTTGGAAGCCATTGTGTGATGAGATTTCAATTGAGATTGTGTTGAAGTTGAAAGCTATGGCTGCGTTTTATAGTCACAGGTTGTACTGAGTTTGGTGAGTAAAATGACGGTGAGTTAATTGTTTGTTCCTTGGGCAAAACGACACTGGGAAATGCAATGATTTATATCTTTTCCATCTTGGAAACTATGATCGCCTGACACTTTTCATAAATGGTGTATTTAGTGTTAGATTAGTATCGGACATCTACCTACATTTCGTACGATTACTCTTAAGATATATTATGTCCAATTTGAAAAATATTTTTTTATTTTTAACATAATTTTTATGATTAAAATAAGGAATAAATTTTATATTATTATTATTTTTTACATATTGAATATTAGATAAATAGATTAGATTTATTTTTGTGTTAGTTGATAATGTGTTAGTTAACAATTTCAAACTTAATATGTATATACACGTTGTGTTCTGTATCCTATATTTATTCAATCTAACTATATCTTTGTATCCATATCTGTACCCGTTTTTCTATCCGAGTATATTAACTCCATTTTGCAGTGTGATTATCATTGATCTGATGAAATTTCAAGTATTATGAGAATTGAACACAGATTTTCAGTTTTTTTTTTTTTTAGCGTATATTAATGTTGTGTGAACATAGTGTTGTTGAATCTGTGGTAGTTGGTCGAGGAGAGTTGATTTCTGAGAATGGTTAAGGTGGTATTTAGATACAGTTTAATAGTTACGAATTTAGCGGCCATTGAATGAAGGTGAGAGTTATGGAGTACATGTGAAGAACACTTGCCATTGCTTCTTCCTTTCTTGTTTATGTGGTCTCGTTTTTTAGACTGGTCAATTTCTGAGTTAAAGACAGTGTACAGATGCAATAAATTTTAATTCCTCTTACAGTATGTTTTTACCAGTTATTTCATACAACTATGAAATAAATTAGATCATATATAACTTAATTTGTTAAATGTTTCCCATGTAATTATTTTAACTTCGCGTGAATTTATTTTAATTCTCTTATCGTCCAAATAAATTATAAACATTTATTTTTAATTTTACATATAAATTATTTTTAATTTGTGAAAACATTATTAATAAATTGGTCTAGGAAAAATAACTGGTTGTTGAAAAGTTGACTGTATTCATATTTAATTTTAAAGTAAGTACTTTTGCTATTGATGTTTGATAAATATGAAATTTTGATATACATCTCATTTTTTTTAAAATAAGATATCAAATAATTTAAAAAAATATATATATTATCAAAAATTTAATGTAAAAAAATAATTTTTTTTTCTTTCATATCAAATACATAAAAAAGTTAGTACATTGATGTAGAAGAATTAGTAAAATGGATAAAAAACATAATTATTAATATTGTGATCTTATTTATTTTGAGAATGTGTGAGATTATGAGAGAAGAAAGAAAGACGAATGAAAAGAAAAGAAAATGCGTAATTTAATTTAATTAAATTTTAATTTCCACATTTTATTAGTTTTAATCTTAATTTAACATTTATAATTGTTTGGTTTAATTATGCCTTTGGTCCCCATTTTGGATTCCAAATCTCAAATTGGTACCTGTATTTTTGGAAATCTCAAAATGGTCCCCTTTTAACTTTAAAAGTCTCACTTTTGCCCTTTCCGTCAAGTCTGGACAAACGGCGTTAGGTGAACAGTGACTTGGCAAGGTTGACCATTTGCTGAACAGTGAGTTGGCAGTAAAACGTTGACGTGGAATGGGCAGCTGTAATTAAATTAGTTTAGGATAAGAAAAAATGTTAAATTAAATTAGGGTTTAGGATTTTTATAATTTATGGTGGGAGAATTATTTTTCAAAAAAATCAGAATTGCGAAATTAGGTTTAGGGTTTTTAAAAAAGAAAGTTGGGGTGAAATCGGGGACGAACACAAAAAACCAATACATTCACATTCCAAGATCCATGTGAAGCTCCAGTACTTCGATGTTTCAAAAGACCTCAACTGGGGCCAAGGAATCAGAAGTCCTAAATTCCCCGGAGTTCCGTACACTTACTTCTCACAAAGACAAGAATGTAGGGTTTCCTTGTACCAAGATGCTCATGTTCCAGACAACTTTGTTCCGAGAATACCACTTTCTGGAGGCCGCACTTACCAACCTCGTAGATGTTGGGAAGATATTTTTGATGCAATCAACAACGCACAACACTTGATATACATTACGGGGTGGTCTGTGTACGCTGAGATCACGTTGGTGAGAGATTCTAGGAGACCAAAACCTGGAGGAGATGCAACACTCGGTGAGCTTCTGAAGAAAAAAGCACGTGATGGTGTTAGGGTTTTGATGCTTGTGTGGGATGATAGAACTTCTGTTCCTCTGTTCCACCACAGTTTTCCCAATTTCACCCCAGCTTTCTTTTTTAAAAACCCTAAACCTAATTTTGCAATTCTGATTTTTTTGAAAAATAATTCTCCACCATAAATTATAAAAACCCTAAACCCTAATTTAATTTAACATTTTTTCTTATCCTAAACTAATTTAATTACAGCTGCCCATTCCACGTCAACGTTTTACTGCCAACTCACTGTTCAGCAAATGGTCAACCTTGCCAAGTCACTGTTCACCTAACGCCGTTTGTCCAGACTTGACAGAAAGGGCAAAAGTGAGACTTTTAAAGTTAAAAGGGGACCATTTTGAGATTTTAAAAAATATAGGTACCAATTTGAGATTTGGAGTCCAAAATGGGGACCAAAGGCATAATTAAACCTAATTGTTTATTACCATTTGATGTAGATACATAACCCATACTAGTTTGCCTTGGTTAAATATGGAATTAGAATAGTCAAGAATGTGACATCCATTTAAATTAGAGCAATTCTATTAAACAAAACATCGCATAATGTGGAACAGAAGCGTTATCAGATGAAACAACACACATAAGGAACTACCATTACAGTCATCCAAGAAGTTCTTAAAGGAAAGGAGGCATGTCCATCACACATGCCTCTAGCAAAACCTGCACTACAGGGGGTTCAACAGTACACAAAAGAGTGACCTATAGAGCTAGGAAAACAAAAAGCACTGATGCAAAAAAATGCTCTGTTGAGAGCCAAAGGTGACAGGACCCTCTACGCCGCACCATTGTTACCATCAGGTCCACCTTCAACGTGCTTCCCATCTGCTCCCACCAAGAGGTGATCATCGCAAAAGAGATAGCCAAACAAGAACACAGAGAACGAAGGGTAAGCTAGTGAAAATAACATTTAACATATTATACAACATGTACAAGACCAGGCAGATTATCAACAATCAACTCAAAAATATTTCAATCATAAGAGATCAGACAAATGCAAGTTACTACGACTCGATATCCGGATCATACACTTGATATAGGATTCTAAAGGAAGTATGCGCCTGTGCCAGTTTCTAGACTCTGCAGAGTCTAGACGCAAGGGGTATTCACCCAACCACACATAAGGTTAATCCTCTATTGTCTTAGGTCCAAACTGTCCCAAGACTATGACCTCCTGCCACTCTCACCACATTAACCATTCTGCTCTACGTGAACGTGAACAATTATTAGAGTTCAAGATACCCTCCTTTATCTAGACATCTCCTATATCAAGGTATACACTAGGCATATATATATGTCACCAAGAGTTTCCCATTAAACTCCCTCCCAGCACATTCCACATGCCTTACAATCACCCAAATCTCATGAAATTTCACCAACAAATATATCATGTTTCTCATTTCATACTTATCACATGCATACTAGCATTCAATCCAACAAAATCATAACTTATTACCCAACAACACTTTCATTCCAAACCCATTCAGGCATACACACCAAGCACAACCACATACTATGAGCAAAGAATATAGAGTCACATCAGCCAACACAGCAGTCCTTGTCACAACATCTCGCCCAAGCTAAAGGTCCTCGCCCAGGCGAAAGGGTTCCTTTTGCTCAGGCGACCCCTCCTCGCCTAGGCGAGAGCGCGACAGTGGCCACTGCAAGGTTCCAGCGGGTTCTTGCTCAAGCGACAACGTCTCGCTCAAAATTAAAATCAGTCGCCTAGGCGACAACTCGAGCTGGAATCCAGGGGTGAGTCCCTGCTTCCCTCGCTTGGGCGAGATTAGTAGGTTTCTCACCTGTTAGCACATGCAACCTCTCGCTCAACCAACATACACATGCACCAAACATTCATATACAACCAACAGCATCATTCAAGCATCACAAACCCAAAGACAGTCCAGAAATAAGCAAAAATGATTTAAAAACACCAAATTTCTAGCTTCCATTACCTTTTAGGGGTACTAACACAAAGAATGGTAACCCAAGCAAGACCAAACAAGTTCTGGAGCAACCTACAAAACTGAAAACGAACACCCATGAAGTTGAGAATTGGTATTAGGGGAAACCTACAACAAAACCAGAGTGTTTTAACTGGAAAAGAGGAAGGGTGAGTTCAAGGCTCAGCTTACCTGAGAGTATTACGCAGAATAGCTAGCTGGAATTAGAGGGAACTTATGCCCTAGCAGAGCCTTAACTGGAGTTCAAAGGTGAGTGAGGAGGAACAGTTTCTGTAAAAAGGGACAAGTGAGAGTGAATGAGCTGGTAGAGTGCAGGGGTTCCCTACAAGGCTGGCCTTGGGCCTACGAAAAGGCTAGGTCTAAAACTCACAAGCTGAAAGAAAATGGGGGCTTACAAAGTAATTTTTATTCATAAATTAATGAAGTGTTAAGAACATATTAAACATTGAATTAAGGCTCATATAGTAAAAATTAATTACAATATAATAAATAGGTGAAAATTACAATATATAAATTATTTATTATTTATTGATTATATATATATATATACTTCCTTAATATTTTATTTAACTTAATAAAGTATTCTCGTAAATGTTTTCTTCTCAATTTAATCTAATAAAAGGAGACCTTTCAGCTCCACATAAAGAATCTTAATCTAACAAAAAAAAAAAAATGAGTCTTATTGAAGGTCACTTGAAATTTGCAAGCACCTTAGCGTTAATGGTATGATTAAGATTTTTCAAAACTATTTATCTACAAGAAACATATAACTAGCAATGATAATTACTGTAAGTTCAAGATAATAATTAAAGTGAGACAAAAGTTTTGGAAAGAGCTCTACTAACTACCTTAAAGTAAAGAAGAAGTATAAAGAAACACTTAAACACACAAAAAGTAAGAAGAATATTAGGATGCATCCTAAACGTCAATCATAGTATATCAAGGGGACAAGGAAAAACACGTCACTGGCAATGGTAAAAAACTGGTTAATGTTCCTTCATTAATAGGATTATAAAGACTTTTGTACAATAAGTTGGAAGAAACTCCAATGGATATGTATGAAAACACATGATGAACATATAAATGCCTTTGTTACTCATTTCAGTGTGTACACGATGTCATTTTTTTTTTCAAGTGTTCCCAATCTCCTTAAGGGGACAACAATTTTGAGTTGGTTCACAGGATTACTCACTCACTTCATAAATTAGTTTGATATGTTTGTTCGACGTGCGATTTGTAATAAGTTAACCACATCATTTGACTTCTATCATCATCATGGTCAACATTAGGCAAGAAAAGAGGAAATCATCGAAAACATTTATTGAAAGATTTGACAAGGTAACATGAGAAATTAGAACGTTTGAAACAATGCTTTACGAATTTGAATTTTTTGTTGAATTTTTCTGTATTGTTATTTTATTGTGTCTTCAAGTACTAATTTTGTTGTTTTAAAATATATTAATTTTTTTTAAAGTATCAACGTCAATTTACAAAAAATCTGAATTCATGTTATACCATATTTTATAAGCAAAATCTTGATATTTTCTAGGGTCGTATCAAACTTGGGTTAAACATAAGGGTGGTTATGGATTGAATTTTTAATGATCTATTCCATGTCTATTTTTAGACCCAAATAATTGGATCAGATTTTCGATCCAAATCATTTTTTCAGCAAAACTAGTTTGGATTTTTTTTAAATCCAGATCAAAATATTTGGATCAAGATTTAAATCTAATCTAAACATTTGGATAAAGTTCAAAATCCAAAATTCATTTTTTATAAAAAGAAATTTAAATTGAATTTTCTAAAACTTGTGTGCTTAAGATCGAGACGATAGAATTTGGCTAGTGGTGTTAATTTGGCCCAACTAGGGGTGGCAACACCGGCGGACCTTCTATGGGACTAAGGGGAGCCATGGCTCCCCCAAACTTTTAATTTTATTATATATATATATATATATATATAATTTATATTATTATATTAATTTTATTAAATTTTATATATATATATATATATATATATTAATATTATATATATTTTTAGTGTTTAAAAAGTAAAATAAAATTAATTTGATGGATTAATAACTGGATTAAAGAGATTAAGCTTTTATATCTCGTTATAAGGTTTTTTCACAACAAGCCATCAAAAAAGTGTGAAATAAAAGAAAGACAAATTAGGAAAAAGAAATTGGAGAACATAGAGAACAAGTAATGCATACTCACACGATCTCATGAATAAGTATCTTAGTATGATTTATGTATGTTAGATTTATGATTCTTCCATTACGATATTTCTCCCAAATTAAGTTTTCCTAAATTAGTATGAACCCTAACTATGATTTTAGAAATTTTTTGTAT
>Ga0214542_1002555_pt1 | contig 37583 bp, 27 predicted proteins | sample CNSS1metaG_FD_160096 | JGI IMG/M metagenome (GOLD analysis project Ga0214542, IMG submission 160096) | Root nodule microbial communities from cowpea collected in UCLA plant growth center, Los Angeles, California, USA - CNSS1 | ecosystem: Host-associated > Plants > Roots > Nodule | place: USA...
ATGACATTTGTCATTTTTCTTCTGGATTTTGGTTGAGGACTCGTCAATCTTTAGTGGTCCTTTACCCTTTCCATGTTTCTTAGCAACTTTCTTTCCAACAGCTCCTTGATTCTTCACATATTGAATAAAGTGGCTTCCTAAGTTCTTCAGTCGAGTCTCCTCCTGAACTAACATATTGTGCAATTCATGCACATTCCACTTGTTTTCATTGGTGTTGTAGTTCATTTGGAACGGACCATACGCAGACGATAATGAGTTTAAAATGAACTGCACGAGAAAACCTTCATCCACTGCCATTCCTAGAGACTTAAGTCTTGCTGCGATATTTGTCATCTCGATCACATGCTCATGCATGGTACGTGAACTGTCAAACTTCATGGTGGTTAACGTACTCATCAGTGTCCTAGTGAGAGATTTATCAACAATTTGGGAGCGCTCTTCCACAAATTTCATAAATTCTTTTGCCTCATCGGTTTTGGAAAAAGCTGACTTTATATTGCTTGCTATGCTCATTCTCATAAACATTAAGTTAAGTCTGTTTGATCTTGCTCAAGCTTTGTAATGGGCTTTCTCTTCATTGCTACTAGCATCCGTGATAGCAACCAGCTTTTCAACTTGAAAAGCTAGATCAAGATCCAACACACCTAAGTGAAATTGGACTTGCTCACTTCAGTCAGGGAAATTCAACCCATTAAAGACTGGAACAGACGGAGCATGCGAGTGTAAAGATACCGGAACAGAGACTGCAATTAACACATGCCTAACATCAATGCTTTGAGTCATAAAACTAAACGTAAAAACAGATTTAGATATAAACAATCATTCTATGCATACTAATGTTCTCCTTTGGAAGATCCAATAATACACAAACATAAGCATAATGATGCTAATCATATTATAACATTATTGATAATTAAAATATGCATCAACTAGAATCACCTACTACATTTTAGTATATAAATAAAACTAGTAACGCATACAAAATTAACTACAATCATGTTTATTAATTATAAGAACAATTAATCAACCTTTGGACGATCCTGAAATGCCTTATAATTAATGAATTTCAATTAACCCATAAATTTAATTATTCATAAATTAGCATCCATACTAAGGGTAATTGAAATAAAAAGTATAAATAATTTAAAATCACAAAAACTTTAAAATTTTGACCACTTTGGTGAATAACAAAATTTATCATACTTGATTTCAAATAAATAAATAAATATACATTTAATTGCTATAAACTTTATACAATATCCTCATTAATTTTAATTTAACAATAATAAACATAAATATTATTGCAAATTAAAATAAAATTATTAATTATTTATATAAATAAAATTATTAATTATTTATATAAATAAAATAATTAATATTAATTTAATTGGTAACATAAATCAATAATAACATTAAACTTTAATCTTATTTAACCATGTTTACACATTATGTAATTGGAAAACTTTCAATTTACATACGTTTACAGTAACTTTTATACTTTTATGCCATTCACACACTGCCATATTACTTCATTCCAAATTAAAATATTAAAAAAAAACACTTTCACAATGAAAAGCATGAACCCAATTAGCCACGTTCAACCACGCACACAATTCCAATTGATGCTTATTCGTACAGGAGGCATCGTGGCATTCAACAAGTAACAGCTTTTAAACTTTTCACTCAATGCCATTCACTCCAAATTCACGTGCACAGGAACGGTTTTTATTTTTATTTATTTATTTTTATTCAATGCCAAAAAATAAAAACACATTACAGTAAAAACACACAAACAATTCTAATAAATGGCAGCACAACGGGATGGAGTCTCACCAAAGAAAAACAATTCTCATTTTCAACCATGACATTCACATTCAATTTTTAAAACTACGAAAAACTTAAATAATCCTTAAAACTTTAATTAAGGTTCATAAAAATTTGAAACAAACATCGTAAAAGGAGAATAATAAATCTTATAACTTTGTTCTGATAATAAATCTTATAACTTTGTTCTGATACCACATGTAAAACTAATTAAGGATCTTTACGATTTATGATTCTCACACGATAAAACATAATAGAGCACTAACCACTAACCTTGATCCATGGGAGATCCTGTGAATATGCGATCTTCAAATTTGTAATCTTGTGTGCTTTTTAATCTTCAACCACCATTACCCAATTTATCTCTTTGCCTTTCTTTCTCTTCTCACACGTTCTTGATGGGTTACTGTGAAAAGAACCTTATGGCCAAACACAGAACCCCAATCCCTTTTTAAACCAATATCCATCAAGTTGATTTTTATTTTATCTTTTATCTTTATTTTATTTTATTATCACTTCTCGTAATAATAACCAATAAGTATTTAAATTTTATTAAATCACAATTGGCTCCGTCATAATATTCATCGATTAGTTCTAACAAATGTTTCTCGCAATAAAATCGTCATTATACACTTGCATCTAATTATACGTGTTGAACCAGCATATCTGGTGTAATACGGTCTTAAGAAGACATTGTTGTGCAGGATCAACTTCATCATCAATCACATGAGTTTGTACTTTAGAACTCTTGTCACTTTGTTGTCTTTTATACGAAGAAGTGGAAGTCATGTCTTTTAGACGATGTACAGGGTGATTGAGGAGCTTCCTCTAATGTAGCCTAAAATATAGACTCTTGTGGGATATAGTCCATGTCATTGTTGAGATCAACGTTGTAAGCTTGTGTTTGGATGCATTGCCTCGCTTCGCATTGTGCCCAATAATATGAATAAATTTAACAACTTGTTCATCGACAATCGATCAAAATGCATCTTTTACCAACTCTATTGTCCTTAATCGGTCTTGTGTGCCATTCACTGTCTATTTCAAAAATAAACCCCGATAATTTCTAAATTTTTTATTAATTATATTTACCTCTACCCAAATATCTAAATAAGTTATAAATTTTAAATTTACAAGTTCACTACTGCATTTAATATTTTATGCTTAAAGTCTATTCATGTTATAAATAAACAATAAAATTTTGTAATTTAACTACGAAGTCACTTTTCATTTTTATGGTAAATATTACAACAACCATATTTTATTGCAATATTTGTTCATTTGTAATTTTAATACATTTATTTTAGAACTTTTTATTAAATATTTATATTACAATTACACAACTTTTTATTTGTATTTTAAACTAAATTTTTTTAATATCGTTTTATGATAAATGATATGTTCATAAGAAAAATAGTAAATTGTAACTGCATTTAAATTTATTTTCGTAACAATATTTTAATATTAAATTAGTATAAATGTGATAAATTAATATTATAGTACAATTTATACTAAATGTTTTTAATATAAATATATATATATATATATATATATATATATATATATATAAATGATAATGCAATAAAAAGTTTAACATAAATTTAATATTTTTTTTAATATGTTACAAATATATTTAAATTATTAACTTATTTAAAAATTATAATAAATGATAATTTTCTACAATTGTATAAAATTTCAATAAATCAAATTACATATGACATTTTAACTTTTGTATACTAATTAATTTTAAGTTTATAAGCATAATCTTAAATCAATCCTAAACCTAATATACAAAGCAGAGCATGCATGAAAATTAAGAAAACATTAAATTAAATCAATCATCATGCATATTCAATTCTACTAAATTAAAACATGTGTTTTTAATCAACACCTATAGATATATTTACTCCCACAAAAACATGCATTTCATTCAAAAACGAATGAGGACCAACACTAGGAAAACAACACCCGGTGACTTCATATAGGACAACAACACACAGTGAATTCATAGACAATTTTTGAGAGTTTAAGTAATATGTTAAAAATTTATATATTTAATCATTGTTATAAATGAAAAAAAAAAGGATCATTGACATCATGCTTTATAATAGGTGAAGAAATTGAAATTTTTGTGTTTTCATCTTCACATGTATTACTTTTAAAAAATAATCTATTCTTTTATTCTATTTAAAGTATAACTATTTAAAAAAAGTTAAAAAATAAAAAATAAACTATTAAAATTTAATTAAATATTGAGAGATGTAATTACTAAAAAAAATTTATGATAATCAAGTCATACTTAAAAATAATTATGAAAAAAAAAATAATAATTAACTTTTTTTCTTTTATGTTCATGTGAAAAATTATTATACAAAATACTCATGAAATAAAAAAAATATGAAACTTATATTTTAGTATCAAACAAGAGAGAATTTTTTTTTTTCATAATGCAAAACATGTGAGCAGAAGTAATGACTCTCTATTTAACTTCCCTATTGTTATTTTCAAAAACAAACAAAAAATGTAAAAGAATGGAAGATGAATAGAAACATAAATAAATCAAGAAGAAAAAGGAGAGAAAAAATATATATTAATTAGTTTTTTATTATATTTAATTTTATGTTTTACTTGTTATTAACATTGAATGACGTGTTTCATTAAAAAATTAAATTATATAAAAAAAAATTAAATATCCATATAATTTAATTTCCTTAAATTGTCATTATACATAAAAGGGGAAAGAGGGAACCCTATTACATAGGTTTATGTAAAACTAACATAGGGTAACCACACACGGTTACCCCTAACTACTCTAACAAGAAGCACACAATTTTAAAATGATAGTTTAGGATCAATTTAAACCACTTTACCCGTAGTAGTGAACAAAAGAAAAATTACATAGGAATCTCAAACATTACCTACGCTTGTTGTGTGGACCAGCACAACTTTCTTATCCCATATCTGTTTCGAGAGAAAATGACATAGAGAACTTGAGGTAATCGATATAAGCATTGCATTAGTATAGTGCCTTAAAAAGACAATAATTATTCTCCTTTCGATATGCTAAAAAGTGTTGTGTTATCTGGTTTTCAAATTTGTTCAATAATTCGTATTTTTATAAATAAGATCAATAGTATATTTAAATTCTTTAATTCTAAACAATAATCATTACAATGCTTTGGTTCCATAATGACTCCAGATCAGCAAGATGATTACACAGGAATGGATTTTATTACATCATCATTTCGATACCCAAATTTAACGGTTATTAAATTTTTATTTCAATATATCCGTCGTGACTGTAGTCCTACTTATTTATGATGGTTTTATTATCAATTAATTATATTTTATAAAATTATAAAAATATATTATTATCAAATATTTAATATCAAAAGAATAAAAAAATGTTTTTTTAATATTAATTTTTTTAATATCAAATATTTAAAAAAAAATAAAATTTAATAATTTAAAATTAGAGTACCAAATAAAATGTTATAAGAAACGATACATTTTTTAAATTTGCTAATATTAGTGAAACTGTGAGACCCTCTCTTTTTCCTTTTCTGAAAACACTAACAATAATCTGCCTCCACACCACTCCTTCTTCTGCAATCCTTCTCTCTGCTTCCTTATTTTCCTCAGAGAAAGCTTGAGCTCTTGTCCTCCCTCTGAAGTCTTTTCCTTTTTTCTTGTTGCAACAGGTAAGCTTGGAGTCAGTGTAGAACCCTCCCTTCCAACTGAGCATTCCTCTCCTCTCGTAAGTTAAATTTTAGTTCTCAATTTCTGTAATCTCACCCTTGCCTGAGTTGAAATTCAGGTCTCATTCTTCTTTGTGGGTCTGCATTCCATTTCCTTAGGTTTTGTAGGGTTGTGGTGTCCTTTTGTTAGGAGTTTTCTTCTCTACGAGCCAGTGGTTGTCTAAAGGTAAGAGAAGGTAAGAGAAGTTATCTGTTTTTTCTAAATTCACTTAGAAATAATCTTTTAACGAATTGGGTTGCCTAAACTGGTGCTGGACTGATACTTGGATCACTTGTTTACACTGAATTGAGGTTTTGTTTGAATTCCTCGGTTTTTACATGCGAGATCAGATTGGGAATCTGATGTTTTCGTCTAGGCGAGTAGCTCTCGCCTGAATGAAAATACTAAAAATTCATCTCGGTTTCCTGTTCAAATTGTTGCCTAGACTAGCGAGTTTCGCTTTAGCGAGTTTCGCTTTAGCGAGAGGCAATCTCGCCTAAACGAAAATGCTCAGCCTAAGTCTCTGTTTGAATATTATTATTCAGTTAAAACTATTTCCAAACAAATTATTGTTGTTATAAACAATGTGTGTGTAATAAACAAAATTATAGTTGTGTTATTTTTATATTCAAAAGTTATCTAAACAACTATGAGAGGACAATATTATTTAATTACATTTATAAATTATAGATACAACCGTGATATATATATATATATATATATTAATTAGTAATCTGGTCCACCAATAATTTAATGTTGAATGGAGTATTAAAATATAAATATAACTTTTAATTAAGATTACATTTACTTTGCATTCTATTTGTATTTTATCGTCATCGTAATTAATTAAATTTGAATTGATCGAAAAAGTTAAGTAATTAAAATCTTTTTATCATCGTACAACAACTTTTTAGATTAGCGCCTTTTTAGGTGTCTACATATATCAAACCACACAATAATATATTTTGGCTTCAAGCAATAATGGCCTACAACACACAAGCAAAACCAATTTTTATCAAACAAAGTATGTTCACACCAAAAAAACCAGGATGTTAAGTGGCACAAGTTTCTATTTTTACAAACATTTCAGATTCAAGTTTTACTATATAATTTACTTTTGTTTTCTTTTTGAAGGATTAAAGAATAAACTGTTATATTGTCCAAATTAGATGATGATTTTGTAATTTTCCCTTTATTATATCTGTCAAAGTGTCCCTATTTAAGAAATTTGTAAAGATTCATTTATGTTTTTTTTACTAATTTGTTGTTGTTTATAAATATTAACAAGTTATATTGTTTTTACAGAACTTACTTATTCTGTAAGAAATGTATAACAATATTTTTAATTTTACGATTTCAGCTACAAACTTTGAAAGTTTTCTAATATGGAAGACGAAAAGCACAACCAAATACTGACTCCGTCAATGATTTTTTTAATCAAACAACATCGACAGAAGGCAAAGGTAGATTAAAAATAATACTTATTATTACGGTACACTATATACATGCATATATTTATTAAATGGATGAATAAAGATAGTCAATGTTGGATAAGTTATGTTTACTCGGTATTACGGTACACTATATACATGCATATATTTACTACAAATGATGTACAACATTTTACACCAGACAATGAAGAGGAAGAACATGAAATAGAAGATGAAAACCATTTGACTTTGTTGTCCATGTCAAGATATGACACTAATATCTAAATACTTTTTGTTTTGTTGAATACACACACAACACACACATATAAGTACACATAAAAAACCAAACAATATAATAGTAGCATGTGACCAATTATGATACAAAAGCACTTTACTATTTTACTAAAAGTCAACAATGGAATAATATAAAGAATTAACTAACATCAAATATGTCTATAAAGTGAAATGTACACATACATCCTATGTTTTTAAATTAATTTTTACAAAACAAATTTGTTACTAAATCTCCATTAGTCTACTTAGATTATTGTCATGAAATCGCCCTTCTTGGATGAAACTCTAATCTTGATGGTATCTCTTTCTTAAAAACCATTACAGATGCCGAATAGTTTCCATCCAGAACCTAAGTAACACTGTTTTGGATGGACCAACCCACCTTATATTGCAAAACCAAACCTCTCCTTTGTCATTGTATAAAATATATCTAATCCTATTCTTCTTCGGGGCTTGCCTTGCAAAGTCTGCTTCCAAATATTGACATGAAAAAAAAAGTTAGACATTACATGTACTCCTGCAAAACTATAAACTATACATATGTGATATCGCAAAATTATTTACCAATGATCATGACTTGGCATCATTGCCAGACAGAGTTTTATCTATTGAATAGAAGAAATTCGCAGGATCGTACTCCTCATGGAAATAACGTCGTTGAACTTTTGGTGGATTGGAGCAGTAAAAAATATCTTTGTATACATCAGAATATATTCTAAACTGAAAACTATTATCTCCTATATATTTGAAATGAATAGTATGAGGACTCTTAAACTTATAATAACCAACCATTTGCAAAACACCTCTACTAGTTTGTAAGGATCCACATTCATTTTCTTCTACCATCATAATGTATTGTCTACCGGATGGATCTATCATTCTTCCTTCTCCTACAACCATTTCATCTTTCCAAAAATGAAGAAACATATCATTCAGAATAATGAAATCATGTAAACAAGACATCAATGTTAATCAAGTCATCTATATAACAGTGAAAAAAAAATACAACATATTCCATGAATTTTTACCTTCTTTAGTTTGAGGGCACTTCCAAAACAGTTGAAGAAGTTTTTGGAAAAAACAGTTGTCACTCCATAATTATTCCCCTTTCCGGCACAATATTGTATCTCTTCCCAAATCATATTAAAAATTTGAAACTCAAAACGTATGAGTAACTATGAAATGATCACTTCTAGATTATACATTTTAACTATTTTTTTACCACTAGCAAATGACTTACCACCCACATTATCGTCATGCACTCTGATAGAAACAATGTTTCCATTTCTATCCATTAATTTATAGCATCCCATTTTAAGATCTTTATCCCAATACAGAACACAGTTATCTTCAAAAATGACATCATCCTGGTACAACACATATTTACAGTTACATTTTCCATTAAAAAATGATGTATCATAAAGACAAGACCATTGACATCAACAGAGATACACCCAATGTATTTATTCCAAAAATAGCATACGTCAAAGAACATCAAATATCCAATTAAACAACAAATAAAAATGTATAAAACCCTAACCTATCAATATACAACACTATTTAAAAATAAAAAACTAAAACGACAATATAAAAGTTTTTCTATTTCCAAACAAACTCTAAAAAGATTAACATATATACCAGTACAAAGTATAAAAAGACGTGTGGTTGCGAGAGGATATCAGAATATCAAGAGACTTCTTCTTAGATTATGTTTGACAATGAAGACAGAAAGTTAGTTGTCATTCCTTAAATGTATCACTTGCATGTTTTGTATTGTCGAGCTCTGTTTTTGGAATTTTAACTTTCTAAATTCTTTCAATATTTTCATTATTTGAATTTATTTCTTTAAAATATTATTTTAGTGACAGTTATTAACTTAATAAAACTGACAAATATATAACGAGCACTACTTTCACAATTTACCTAAATTCAATAAAACATTTTTTTTTTGTAAATGTTAATGAAAAATAATTATTATTGTTACATCATTAAAAATTAAAAATAACTACCATAAATTATAGAAAATGATTCAAATAATCCTCATAATTTTTATTAATTAACAAATACTAGCTCTGTAATTATGCTATTTTAGGATGTAATACATATATTTTAAAGCAACTTCATTGCTATATTGGGCATATCATATACGTAATTTTCTATAAATACTAAAGAAAAGGACAACGTTAAAATATTTTATCAAACAATGTATTACACGTTCAAATTTATATCTGAGCTAATTCAATTTTTATATATTATATTAATTGTTATAACTTATATAATATCTACAAGAAGTTTGTAAATGTAGATAAAGACTGTCATTGATAAATTGTATTATATGTTAACCATGACAACCTATATAATAACATTAAAAAAAATACATAATTTTCATAATTTATCAAATCAATAGTACATCATTGGGTTACAAAATAGATGTTCCATATCACTAACTTTCAACATCCAATTTCGTCCGGATGAATAAATTTATTTTTTTTTTAAAAAATAAAACAATATATAAAATAAAGTTTTTTAGTGAATGAAAAATAAAAAAAATGTGAAAGAAAATTTTCTTCAAAGATTTTCAAACTTTAATTTTAGAAAAAAAAAGAAAAAAAGAGAGATGAAAAAAATGAGGAAAAAAAAGGAAGAACCTAATTTGTTATCACATTCCTCTTCTTGAGCCCAACAACTCAACACATCTTCTACCTTTGTTCTGGTAAAGAAATTAGTGATATGATTCTAATAATTAAAAGCAATATCTCTGCATATAATTATAATCAATATTACTAATTAGGATATTACTAATCTTGATTGATTTTGTGCTCTTATTTGCTATGATTTGATCTTTATAATGTGCTGCTATCATGACCAATTCCTTCCTTATATTGTTCATTACAATTAAAGCTGAGATTGCATTGATATTGCAAAGTGTGAGTATAAATACGCACTCTGTCATGACCAAAAAAAAGATATTCTCGACACTTCTCTAATTCTTTCTCATCACCACTCTCACATACACACGCCATTTTCTATTTCTATTTCAAAAAAAAAACATATTGAAGGAGGTGGAGATTCGAGAAAAAAAAAAGAGATTCTTTACACTTTCTCTTTCTCTCTCATTACCACCCACACAAATGCATCTTCTTTTTATTTCTCTTGAAAACAAAACCACAAAAATATTAGAAAAGGAGGGAAGAAAAAGGAAAGAGAGAAGTACAACATTCTTAGTTTCTTTTGATTTTCTTTTTCTAATTTTCATTATTTTTTTAAATCATAAATTTTTTTCCCATTTCTTTGGTGTCTATTTGACCGCTCACGTCACGTGATACCCATTTTAGACTTTCGTTCTTTTTTTTTTCTAAAAAATATATATACCAATCTAAAAAAAATAGCTTTCTTTATTTACTCCCTAATATCTATTTGGTTGCTCACGTCATGGTGACATCCACATCCACTCTCAAATATCTTTAAAAAATATATGAAAAATTATAAAAGATTAAAAAATGAAAAAAAATCAAAGATTAAAAAAAAGAATTTATTTTCAGTGTCTATTTGCCCGCTCGCATCGCGTGACACAAATGATAAAATAATATTAAAAATTTGAATGAATAAGTTTTCAAAATTATTAAAAAAATTAAATCATTTTTCAAATATTTTTCCAAATAGTTTTTCATAAAGAACTACGTAACCTTGATTCTCCATCCACATGTAAATACGTAGGAGCAAGGATTAATCCTTGCCAGGCCTAAAAAAAAAATTCTTTTATACATCCTTTTATTGTTACTTTTGGGGACATTAAATATTTTGAAAACCCACATCCTTTTTGCACGTTTAATTAAAGGTACTGTCATAGGACGGACAATGTGGGGTGCTAAAACCTTCCCCACACATAATCAACTCCCAGATCCAAAATCTGGTTTTTTTGGTAGACCTTGTCTTATCATTTTGGTTTTTCTGTAGTTTTCCATAATAAACTTTGGTGGCGACTCCAAACTTTGTTTTGTTTTTTACAAATTTTATTTTTGGTTCGCTGTCCCGTCGCGATTTCGGTTACGACAAATGGCGACTCCACTGGGGATGCTAGAGAGTCAAACCATTTATTTGGATGTGCAAAATTGATGTGGTTTTTCTTCATATTCTTTCTTTCTCATTTTTTCTCTTTCTGGGTATGTGTATTTTTATCTCTTTTTATATTTAGAATAAATGTGTGTGTATATTCTTCTTTATTTTAGTATTTGGAATAATGTTCAGGTGGGGTTTTGGGTATACGTTGCATTCTCCCCTCACACACACACACACACATTTTGTTCATTACATGAGCGGGGCCCTATACTCGGGTCTAAGTTGCTTAGAATTAGAGGGGATTGTGTAGTAGTGCCACAGTGGATGTACTTCCCAAGTGATCATTGTGAGAACCCTAGCTAGAGTTTGTTTGCTTCATTAGTATTCTCACTTCTTGTTGTTTATCAACTGTCGTGGCAAAGGCCATGAAGTGGGCCATAGTTGTAATGACCTTGATATTTAGGTATTAGGGAAGGTTAAAATACCTTTTTGGTCCCAATTTTCATCAAGTTTTTTCGAATACGTCCTAATACTGCTTTTGTGTTTAAATAGGTCCCAATTTTTGTCAATTTTGTTTAATTGGGTCCTTTTTTGCTAACATCGTTTAAATCATTAACGACCATGAATAGTGACTGCCACGTGTCACTTCATGGTTTTTTTGAATTTTTTTTGAATTTTTTTTTTATTTTTATTTTTTTAATTTATTTTAAATTTTTTAAAATTTTTTTTTAAATGTACACGTGTTAACCTAGGAGTATGCCACATGTCACTTTGTGGTTTTTTTGAATTTCTTTTGAATTTTTTTTGAATTTTTTTGAATTGTTTTTGAATTTTTTTAAATGTTCATGTGTCAACGCAGTAGCGTGCCACGTGTCAAAGTCAATGTTCTAAATTCAATTTGGTCCCTATATTTGTTATTGTTCTTCAATTAGGTCCCAATTTTTGTTAACATTAATCAATTTGTTCCCTCTCCAAATTAAAATCAAATTTAATTTTTATATTAAAATTCACATTTTTATTAAATATTTTTATATAATATATTAAAATTCACATCATTATAAATTTGATATAAAAATTAAATTTAGTCACATCTTTGAAAGGGACCAAATTGGTTAATGTTAACAAAAATTGGGACCTAATTGAACAAAAATAACAAATATAGGGACCAAATTGAATATAGAATATTGACTTTGACACATGGCACACTATTGGGTTGACACGTGGACATTTAAAAAAAATTCAAAAAAAAATTCAAAAAAACCATGAAGTGACACGTGGCACACTCCTAGGTTGACACGTGTACATTAAAAAAAATTAAATTTTTTTAAAAAATAAAAATAAATAAATAAATTCAAAAAAACCACGAAGTGACACGTGGCAGTCACTGTTCATGGCCGTTAATGATTTAAACGGTGTTAGCAAAAAAGGACTCAATTGAACAAAATTGACGAAAATTAGGACCTATTTGACCACAAAACCAAAATTAGGACTTATTTGAAAAAACTTGACGAAAATTGGGATCAAAAAGATATTTTAACTATTATATTAATTGTTATAACTTATATAATATCTACATGAAGTTTGTAAATGTAGATAAAGACTCTCATTAATAAATTAATAAATTGTATTATATGTTAACCATGCTAGCCTATATAATAACATTAAAGAAAAAGATATATAATTTTCATAATTTATCAAACCAATAGTACATCATTAGGTTACAAAATAGATGTTCCATATCATTAACTTTCAACATCCAATTTCGTCCGGATGAATAAATTTATTTTCAAAAAAAAAATATATAAAAAAAATAAAATAAAGTTTTTTAGTTAATGAAAAATAAGAAAAATGTGAAACAAAATTTTCTTCAAAGATTTTCAAACTTTAATTTTAGAAAAAAAAAAGAAAAAAAGAGAGATGAAAAAAAAGAAAAAAAGAGAAAGAAGAGCCTAATTTGTTATCACACCCCTCTTCATGAGTCCAACAACTCAACATATCTTCTACCTTTGTTCTGATAGAGAAATTAGTGATATGATTTTAATAATTAAAAGCAATATCTCTGCATATAATTAGAATCAATATTACTAATTGAGATTGATTTTTGTGCTCTAATTTGTTAAAAGTTAGAAACAATATTACTGATCTTGATTGATTTTTTGATATGATTTGTTATGATTTGATCTCTATAATGTGCTGCTATCATGACCAATTTCTTCCTTATATTGTTCATTACAATTAAGGCTGAGATTGCATTGATATTGCAAAGTGTGAGTATAAATATGCACTTTGTCATGACCGAAAAAAAAAGATATTCTAGACACTTCTCTAATTCTTTCCCATCACCACTCTCACATACACACCTCCTTTTTTATTTCTCTTTAAAAAAAACATATTGAAAGAGGTAGAAAATCGAAAAAAATACATTCTTTACACTCTCTCTTTCTCTCTCATTACCACCCACACAAATGCATCTTCTTTTTATCTCTCTTGAATAAAAAAACACAAAAATATTAAAAAAGGAGGCAAGAAAAAGGAAAGAGAGAAGTACGTCATTCTTAGTTTCTTTTGATTTTTTTTTCTAATTTTCATTATTTTTTTTAAATCATAAATTTTTTTCCCATTTCTTTGGTGTCTATTTGACCGCTCGCGTCACATGACACTCATTTTAGACTTTCGTTCTTTTTTTCCCTAAAAAATATATATACCAATCTAAAAAAAATAGCTTTCTTTATTTACTCCCTAATATCTATCTGGTTGCACACGTCGTAGTGACATCCACATCCACTCTCAAATATCTTTAAAAAAATATGAAAAATTATAAAAGATTAAAAAATAAAAAATCAAAGATTAAAAAAAGAATTTATTTTCAGGGTCTATTCGGTCGCTCGCGTTGCGTGACACAAATGATAAAATAATATTAAAAATTTGAATGAATAAGTTTTCAAAATTATTAAAAAAAGTTAAATAAATTTTCAAATATTTTTCCAAATATTTTTTCATAAAGAACTACGTAACCTTGATTCTCCATCCACATGGAGATACGTAGGAGCAAGGATTAATCCTTCTCGGGCCTAAAAAAAAATTGTTTCTTTTGTACATCCTTTTATTGTTACTTTTGGGGAAAATTAAATACTTTGAAAAACCACATCCTTTTTGCACGTTTAATTAAAGGTACCGTCATAGAACGGGCGATGTGGGGTGCTAAAACCTTCCCCACACGTAATCGACTCCCGGATCCAAAATCTGGTTTTTTTGGTAGACCTTGTCTTATCATTTTGGTTTTTCTGTAGTTTTCCATAATAAACTTTGGTGGCGACTCCAAACTCTGTTTTGTTTTTTACAAATTTTATTTTTGGTTCGCCGTCCCGTCGCGATTTCGGTTGCGACACTAACATCATAGTAAAAATATAAATACTAATGTTTGACAAAAGTAAAAGGTGCAAATACTACATGGATATTCAAATACATATTACATTGATATACTTAGTCCTCTCCCTAGAAATAACAAATTTTAGAACATCTCCAACTTGATAGCCTTTATCATAACATAATTTCTTCCACCCACTTATAAGATAGCATTTTGTCCTTCTTCTATGTGCCCATTTGATCTGGCACAATGAACAAATTCTAGCACCGTTGACCAGATAAATAGATTTCGTACAATGATCTAAACCACCAACAACAAAAGAAGCTTCCAAATACTAATTCAATAGAAAACAAATCAAACGATTCAAGAGTCAATATCCAAAGGACAAAAAAGGTCATATAGAAATAATAAACAACACTTAATTGTTCACAAATACTTTGAACTGTTGATATCATTCCCAATAAGTGTTTTCACTATTGAAAAGTAGTAGTCATCTTCATCATGTGCCTTTTCATCATTAGACTCATTCAAATGTGAACTACCACCCCAAGTACTATTACTCAAATCTTTAATACAACCCATCTCTTCGCCAAACAAAGAAAATCCTCTAAACTTAAATTTGTCCCCCTTGACATAGTGAACATGTAGAATGCGATTTGTTTACAATTCACAAAAATCCTTCAGATGTCTATTACCAGATTTTATAAAAAAAATCATTCATAGTTCCTTCAATAGGAAGCATATGAATCCTGCCTTATGGATTCATCAACTCAATCATGTTGTTGAGAACTTTGTGTCCTAATACTTAACAAACAAATCATCCAATAAAGCATAATCCTACAAGACATAAAGATAATTACACCAATGCTAATATCACAAGTTGAGTAATAAAAAATTGCAACAAAATAGTTCATACTAACCTTCACACAATTCATATGAATCGTAAACCAACTGAAAAACAAGTTCCAGGTAAAATGATCCACAGAAGGACGTATTTGCACAAGCATAGGATATTTGATTTCAACATATGACATATTCATTATCCTAAACTAGAAAAATACATAACCCAATAATATTATGCCAATATAATGTATATTGTCCAACTTATAAAAATCTAGAAGTTGACCCACACCGCAAAAATAACCCTTTTCAATCAAACCTTTTTCAAATGAAATTTTCAAAACATTCCCAACAGGATCCATGAAATAGTTGACTCGCTCACTTAACTTGTTCCCCAATAAACCATAAATAGTTCTTGAAACTCAATATATTCTTGTCCATTAAGAATTATAAACAACATTTATTCCAACAATACATAGAATTCCTCCATTACATGTAATTTATTCCAACGACAATAAATTTTTCTTAAAGACAAAAATTAAAAACAACAAATACACCTTGTCGGGATTAAAGCACCCTAAAAAACTCTTGAAAGGTTCGGTTAACATTCCTTCACCGTCAGTCATCTGTATAATGGTGGTTCCTTTTTTCACCAGGGTAAATCTATCGTTTAAACACAAATAAACACTACACCTTTTTTCCTTTTTAAACTACACTGAAATTCCAATAAAACAAAAACCTATTTAAAATAATAAAAATCATTTCATTACATAACAGTTAATTGTTAGTCCAAACTATTTTTATTAATTATTAGTATAGCTTATATTTAATTACTAAGACAAATTTTAATATTCTCGACATCCATTAATGTAAATCTCATAATATTAGTATAACCAATAGTATAACTAAATATTTAAGCAATAAACTTTAAATTGCTAATTAAACAAACGTTTACTTCCACAACTTTTATCACATTGAGATTAATTAATATCTGTCAATTTCAATTAAAATGTACAAACTATTGTACAACACAAATAGAAACAAAACATATGAATAAAAAAAACAACAATACCTATGATAATTTAAAAAACACAAATAAATTTTAATCAAATTTTTAATAATCAAACTTATAACAATACATATACAGATCAATATTATTGAGAATACATATACCAATAAAAAATTTAAATCAACCATTAAACAATCGTAATGTCCAAATTTATTATGTTATATCTTAAATATATCATACAATCTAATGTCCTCTAACATTATAACTGTCACATCAATATTAACTTTAACAGAACTCATTTAACCCAACAAAAATTGGGAAAATATTTTTGTAGAAACATTTTATGACAAAGTTTTAACAATGTCCATATGTTACCACTCAATTGGATAATTTTTTTTTTCAAATAATTTATTATGGTTTGGAAAAAAAAAAGAACGGTTTTGGTTAAGACTTTGTTAAAATTTGTTACCAAAGATTTTGTTAAAATATCAAAATTTATATAAATTATTTCAAATTTAATGATGTACTAATCTTAATAGTTCTAACAAATATATAATCCAAAGTCCCCCTTCCAAATGTCAAAACCACACGACATGTGCGTATGCACATGTCTAAAACTAGTTGAATATAATAAAATAAAATTGTGAATGTAATTGTGAAATAAAAGGTAATAAAATAAAAGTAAAATCAAGTATTGAGAGATTAAATAAAATGGATAAACAAGTAACTAAAAGAAATTAGACGGAGAGCATGGATGACTGAAGCAACTTGAATAATATAAAACTAAAATATTAAATAAAAAATGTGAAATATATTAATAAGATAACTAACCAAGAAATTTGCAGATGTTCCTTGTTATTTTACTCAAATAATACAACTCAAAATTATAAGGAGAGAAGGGAGGCCTTTTGTCCTAACCCGGTGTACATTACAGCTTTGTTTCCAAGTCTTTATTTATAGGTCTAACCAATAACGTTATTACCAAAAAAAATCTTGGAATTAATTACATTGAAATAAAATTGATTGGATAAATTCAGCTTTTTTTCTTATTTGAATGATTCATGGAATATAATACATTAATACAATTGATTGGAGCAATTCAACTCTTTCCTAATTTGAATGATCCACAAAATATATTGCATTTAATTCTTTAAATTCTATCGAATTTTAATTTAGCTAAATTTGCTTCCAATAATTAATTTGATTGATTCATACTATTCATCAACTGGCCTTGAATTGTTAGCCATCCACATCTCTAATGGGTAGCATAAGATTGAACTTGGATTTCTTTCAATTTGACTGATGTTAAATAATCTTAGATCACCTTTTTCCTAAAAAAGTACGCAATGTGGATGGATGAATGTATGTCTTAATGATAAAATTATGCGTAATGGAACAAATTTTGTAAAATTGAATTATACTATGTTTTTATTAAAAGATTCTAAATGCATGATTTATAAAGATAATAACTAGCTTATAAAATGCTTTTAGATCAAGAAATAAATAGTAGAATGACATACATCAAATACTCAACACTTTTTGTTTATTTGCACTTCCAAGCAAAAGATAGAACAAAGGAAAGAAATAAGAAAAAAAAGTATGCATACTTGTAATGCAAATATGGTTACTGTTGCAAATGTTAGTGAAATTGTGAAAACTACAATGGTTAGGAAAGAAAAAACATTATTAATAAAAAAATGAAAGAATAAAAAAGATTAAGATCATAACTCAAAAAGTATCACCATGGCCAAGTACATCTCATGGTTTAACAAACTTAAGAGAACTTCCTAACATGTCAAGTGTTTCACTAAAATGTTTCAAGTGTTTAGGTTGAAATTTTCACTCATCATCACTTGATGGCAAAAGCCTTTATCATAAGTGTAACATCCCATCCGGATATTACGGATTTTTAAATAATAAAATAAAACATAATAATAATACCTCATTTATTTAAATGCATTTCCCAAAAACGCGGGAAATTTAAAACATTTATTACATTTGAAAATTTCAAAATCCATACTATATAAAACTCAATTATAAGATCAAGTCTAATAACAAGAGTTTACAAAATTATTCCAACTGTAAATAGATAAAACTCCGATAAAACTTTTCTGCCAGACTAGCCCTACTCCGGCTCTATGCCTCACCAAATCCACCTGCAACATCCTATGCTCCCGTGTACCGCGTATACAATCATCGCCAAACACAAGCAGATAGGGTGAGCTAACAATTAAACCAACATGTATACAAAACATATACATATGTATATAAACACACCAAAGGAATTCCATCCTTTGATTCCATACCACATGGCCACCACTATGTTACCATGTTCTACGTTTTCTAATGAGTACCTTAAGATGTCTTGTTGCCACACCTACCAGCCACAACTAATAGAGCACATGCAAGAAACTATGCTACGAACCACACTTTGTAATGTCAGGTGGAGTTCCTAATACAAATATCATTCATAACGTCCCAAGACTACCAAACTTATTGGCCTCATACCAAGGAGGGCAATCTATCTAGACTTGTCGTACGAGCCACAACTCGCACACTCACACCACCCTGTTCTACGTCTTCTAATGAGTACCTCAAGATGTCTTGTTGCTACACCTACCAGCCACAACTAGTAGACCACGTGTAGGAAACCATGCTACCAACCACACTTCGTAACGTCAGGTGGAGTTCCTAATACAAATATCATTCATAACGTCCGAAGACTACCAAACTTGTTGGTCTCCTACCAAGGAGGGCAATCTATCTAGACCTGTCGTACGAGCCATAACTCACACACTCACATCGGCAACACTCGCCAACCCGAGCCACAACTTAAGAGTTCCTCGTGTTCATCTGCCATCCCGAGCTACAACTCAATAGATGTCATTCTGAGTCACAACTCAAGGAATGCCATGTGCTTAACCCCTATCCCGAGCCACAACTCAAGGGATACGTTCTAAGCCACAACTCAAGAAACACCAACAAGCCAACCTTCGAGGTATCATAATAGCCTTGTAGATCATGCACATCAACTAATCAAAGTTGTTGCCACTGTGTTATCGCCTGACGCTGCTCCAGAACCGCCAAGTGAAACTCGCTTCCAAACCGCCTGGCGGGAGACACGTGACGCCAGGCGCCAAGCGCCTTTGATCCCTCTGCCTCTCTAGGTATCGCATGGCAGGACGACCCTCATTGCCAGGTGCCACACATTCTAGTTTCCCTCAGATTACGTAGCTTTCGCCTAGTGATCATACTCCGTCGCCAAGCGCTACACCAACACTCACACAATTGTACTAGTTTTTCACAACCTGCCAAGTTCCTTACACCCTTTATCTATCTCAAGACTTTACCAAAATTTCCAGAAACTTTACTATAGCACGAGAATTAGGTCTCTTGGCATGCACCAGCCGCATATCATATTCTCCAACCTACATTTTCACGCTCTCAAGCTTTGGTGGGTGTCCATGGAGGTGTTCTTCTCGTTTTTTATGTTTTTGCACTAGTTTTTGCGATTTCTATGCACATTTGACAGCACCCAATGTGGGATTTATGTTTTGAATGCATTTGGTAGATTCAACATCTCATTTTGTGGATTTTATTGACTTGGAACAATACCCATTGATGGGGTTTTCAGATTTATATATCACAACAGCGTTTTTCATTCCATTGAAGCTTTAAAATATCTCTTTTGCTCTTGATTTGTGTTTTGACAATTCGTAGGTTAGGGTTTGATGCCCTATTTTTGTGAATTCTGTTTTGAAGGGCTTGTATGCTCCATTTCCATGTCTAGCTAAGCTTTTTGCATTGATTCCTTGATGAAATTGAAATGAAACCATGAGATTGTTGGTCGTTCTTGGGTTGTATTCGAAATTGCATCTGTTTCAGGTTGCGTTTTGATGATAAACATGTTTTTGATGCATGCTAAATCTCAAATTCGTGTGTGCACATTAATGGCTTGTATTCATGCTTAATGTTTATGGTTCTGTCACAGCTTGCTTCAATTTGTGAGTGTTAACTGCCTGAAATTTGTTGTGCTTAATGACAATGAATCCATGGTAATTTTCACTTAGTTGATTACTTAAGGTTCATGAGAGAAAATTCGAATAGAACAATCAATTTGGTAATCTGTGATTGGTGAACTTTCAATTGAATCAAGGAATCATTGCATTTTCATATAACTACTAAATTTCTCTGCATTGCGTATTTAATTTTGTGTGAAATTGAATCTGCCAAACCCCCATATGTTATACTTTTGTGTTCATTTGGAAATTGAAGCTTTGGATGAAAATATTAGTCGTTGGGAGACAACTTGGTTCAACTTTCGCATACTGGATTTAACTGTTTTAATTTGGTGGGGTACGACCTCTATCAGATATGAGTGTGGAGGAAGAAACCATGACTGTGCAGGAAGAAATAGCCTATTTATCATTCATCTAATGAACACCAACCCTAGGGAGGCTTCTCCCTGTACCCTCAATCCTTTCTCCTGTATCCCTAAAAGCTTATTTAATTCCTAGTTTGCCCTCCATGTCCCCTTTGATTAACTGGCATTGCAGCAGCCGCAACCTCCGGATCTTTTATTTTGTATTGTGTTGTTCTTCACATCCTTTCAAGCTTCCTTCCATTCGAATTAAGTTCATTCTTCGCCTACTTAATCATTTAATCATTTGTATGTGTTATTTGTGCAATTCATGTTTAAATTTGTAAAAGAGACGCTGCCTAGTTTGAATATGTTATTTGAAATAGCGGAAGTGGACTTCTGTAGCATTTTTTTTCTAAAAAAGACCATTACAGATGTCGACATCCGGTTCATGGAGTTCCATTGCGGATGTCAACATCCGATTCACATGTTTTGAATTTTATTTTTCGGATGTGGCAATTAAGTTGGACCATTACTGATGTTGACATTTGGTTCAAGCAATTAAATTGCGGATGTCGACCTTCGATTCACATTTTTTGAATTTTCTTTCAATATATGGCAACTGAATTGGATTATTATGGATGTCGACATCCAGTTTAGGCAATTGAATTGTGAATGTCAACATGCGGTTCATATTTATTTAGTTTTCATTTTGGATGTGGCACTGAAATTGTTCCATTACGGATGTCGATATCCGGTTGAGACAATTGAACTGCGGATGTCCACATTCAGTTTACATGTTTTGAGTTTTAATTCATAGATGTGGCATTGAAATCTTCCATAACTATAATCACCTATAGTTAATTAACAAAAAATCACCAACATTATAAAACTATAAACACACCATTCAAATAATTAAATTCAAAAAATATACCAAAAAATACATATTAATCAAAATACTCTCAAACATCCGTAATTAAATTTTTAATCATTTATACCAAATACATTAATCAAATTAATCAAATTAATCAAATTGTTAATGATTTTTAAAAAATATAGAAATATATATATATATATATATATATATATATATATATATATATATATATATATATATATATAAATAAAAAAATCAAATACGAGCAGAAGACCAAAATACTCGGTAAAATATCATTAAAAAAATAAAAACAATGGACTCAAACAGGATGTCGACATCCGGTTCACTAATTGACATTTGTGGTTTTCATCAACACCGGATCTCGACATCCGATGTATTGCAGACATTCGTTTTCATTTTCCGTGTACCCATAATGCTTTTTGTAAAAATATATACAAAATTATAATTAATAAATGAATATTTATAACTAAGAAAATCATATAAGACATAAAATAATCACAATGACAAAATACACAGTAAGCAACTATAAAAAAAATATTGGACCCAAAAGTAAGTGAATCGAATGTCAATATCTGCTTCACTAATTAACATTCTTGATTTCCATACACACCGAATCTCAACATCCAATGTAAGGGCTGACATCCGTTTTTATTCTCATGTACTCCCAATAAGTGAACCGGAAGTCAACATCCGGTTTACTAGTTGACATTCGTGGACTTCACAAACACCGGATCTCGACATCTGGTGAAATGCACAGTTGAGATCTGTTTTGTATATCAACCAGAGGTCGACATCCGTAATGTAAAAGATATGAATTGGATCTCGACATCCGATAGTCACTTCAAGGCATGTGTTTTCTATTTTATGCTACGAATGACCACATATGAAATTATACAAACTAGGTCTCAACATCCGATTTTGAGCAATACTGGAGGTTGACATCCAATGCGTTTTTATAACTTTTTTCTGAATCGGAGGTCTATATCCGGTATTTAATCAAGTTATTTATTTTTTTCAGCCATTGTCAATGCATCATGAATATAAAAAAAAAGCTAAAGAATGAATAAACATTGAACACCTTATATCACTAGACAACCAAAAACACGTATATGCATTATAAAGCGTTTAAAAAGATACATGGTGGCAAAAAAATTCAGAGAACTCATACCTGATGAGGATGAAGGAAGAGAGAAGAGACACAAGTGCAAAGGACCATAGAAGATTTAAAAAGAGGGACCACAACAAAAACTCAAGGGACTATAGCAAAAAAATCAACTACAGTAAAACGTTTTAATGGAAAACGTCGTTGCAGGATGAAAGAATGAAGAGGCAAAGGTTACATTTTGAAAACGTGAGAAGTTTGGAGGTGCAGGTTTCAGTTAAGAAACAACGGGCAAATAACATGCAGTAACTTTTTTTAATTATTTTACCTACCTCGATTGGTATGGATATAAATGTAATTAATGGAGGAATCGGAGGTACAGGATAAACGATTGGGGATACAGAGAGAAGCCCCCAACCCTAGTTGCAACCCCGGCCCACACTGCCTTGGCCCAGTCCAAACCACCACCAGCCATGGCGGCCACCACAAGAAGTGTTATTCCTCATCTTCTCGGAACATCTCCCTCCAAAAGCAAGGGGCTTCCATTTTTTCGCGACCAATCCCTTCTTCAGCGCGTGACGAATCCTAGCTTCCTTTTCTCAAGCGCGAGGATCCTCAGCCCTAGCATTGCAATTACCTCGCTTAAGCCATCAATGACGTCAATCCTAGTCGAGCCTTCTCTGGTGTTGAGACCTCCTTCTTCTTCCATTCTCTATCCAACTCGAGCTAAACCATAACCATAATTCCGCTTGCATGCCTCCCCTTGTTCAAACCATTACCGACAATGGCCATCGTCAGAGGAGAAAAAAGAAAACTAAGTTATTCTAAATACGGGAGTAGAACGAAGGAAAGAAGGATTATAGTGCGTGTACATGTTATAAACAAGAAAGTCAAGGAGTTGAGAGGCATGTAAATTCCAATCATAAAAGTCATTTGGAACAAAGCCACCGGACATACAACGAAAAATTTGACGAAAAAAAGGAGAGAAAATTATCCTAATTTATTTTAGTCAATAAAAATTTTGAGGATAAAATATTTTGTAAGTGGAAGAGAAATATTACATGTACAAATAATTTACAACACAGTATTTTCAAATACAATGTGTTAGAATTATGTTATTTATGAATTATATATATAATTTGATATTTTAGTATTTTTTATTATTTTAAAATAGTATATATATATATATATATATATATATATATATATATATATATATATATATATATATAAAAAATATTAAAAAATTATATATAACGAATTAAAAAATTTGTCAATTAATTAATTACCAATATTATTATTATTATTATTTTAACACTAGATAATAAAAACTAATTAACTAATAAAAATATACTAATGTTGTATTATTTATGAATTATATAAATATTTAGTTATTACATATATATATATATATTAGAATTATAAATTAAATCTATTTAGTTATTTACTTATATTTATATTTAATTGTGTATTGGTCATATATATTTATTTATTTATATTTAATTTCAATTTTCCATTTATTCTATTTATTTATATATATTTAATTATATTTACCTTTAGTTACATATTGATCCTATTTACTTATGTATTTTTACCTTCACTTATATGTCGGTTCTATTTACATTTTTATATTTACCTCTAATTACACATTAATCTTGTTTACTTATTTATATTTTCCTTAAGTTACGTACTTATCATGTTTACCTATTTATATATTTACCTTATTCACTAATCCTAGTTGTTTATTTATTTAGATGTATTGGTTGTTTTTCAATATTCATTATTTTATTTATTTATGGCAAATAAGTGTAATAATTATTGTGAAATGATAAAAAAAATTATGATAAATAAATATTTTATTACAGTAGTTGGAGGTATGACATTGGTGTTTTAAATAAGCAAGTTTTACTAAAGGTGAGATGTTCTTGGGTTATTCTATTGGTCATGATGAAACTCATTTATCCCAACTAACACTACAAAATTAATTCAAATCTTTATAAAATATGATAAAATGGAATATGTAGATTTAAAAGAGAATTTGTATGCATTTTGATATGTGATAATTTTACAAGATATTTGTCTCACTTCTTTGTTTCATTGTTGTTTATAAAATAAAAAAAATTCAATAATCTCATCTTGAATAGATGGTTGCACCAAACACGTTTGATCCTTTCACTATAGACTTCGTAGCGATTTTTCTAAGAACTACATGGCAAATAAATGTTGCAAACAATTTAGTAACATTTCAACGAACATGTTATAATTGAGTTTATTGAACATGCACCAGTACAAACAGGGGATTTGGCAGCGGTTATTTTTTGCCATTTTGCACTGGTTTTGCAACCGAGGCATATAGAGCTGAGGCCAAAAAGGTCAAGCTTTTTGCCTTGAGTGAAAACCGAAGCAAAAACCCTACTTTCTACCTCAATTTTGTATGACCCACACTTTGGACATTTCTTCAAATCTTCAAATTCTTTTATGTATAATATGCAATCATTAGGACATGCATGTATCCTTCTATACTCCATATCCATCAGACAAAGAATTTTCGTGGCGTCATAATTTTGAGTGGGTAGAGTATTTCCCCCGGGAAGCATTTCATTCAAGAGTACGAGTAATTCTGTGAAACTTTTATCCATCCACCCATTGGTCACTTTCAAATTCATAAGTCTTAAAATCGCTGACAACCGCGTGAACTTAGTTGAACCAACATAAAACGAAGTTTCTGCATCAGCAGACATCATCTCATACACATGTCCTCTATTTGGTGGAATCGACAACATGTTTAGTTCAAGAAATAGTTGGAAAGTCTATTAATTAGCCGTGCAATGTTCATATTGTATAATTTCTAAGGAAACCACCAGAAATAAGATGTTCCCTAACTTGAGTTGCATTCAACTTTTTACAATTAAAATAGTTAACACAAGGACATCTAAACTTTACCTCATCATCACATCTACCCTTATAAAGTTGCGCAAATTGTATAAATTCTTCTACTTCGTTCTCATACTTAGCATTGATGCGTGGTGAACTAATCCAATCTCGATCCATATGTATATATACTGAAATTGCATGAACAATTTTAGTAATGATTGAATAAATGCTCACGTTGCTCGTCTAATCAAGGTGTGACCCTATCCCATTCAAGAAAATTCACTTTCTTCATTTATTGGTACATATTACTTTTAAAAAACATATCTTAAATTTCACAAAATTGAGCCAACATTTCGCATTGGTCTTCAGGATACATGAAATGAAAGTGATTATCAACCACAATCAAATATGAACCTGAAGATCAATACAAAACACAGTTGACAAATATTCATGAATTTTAAGATATGTATATTAATATATATATATATATATATATATATATATATACTAATAAACTACTAGAAAGTGATTAATCTTCTTAAACACGCCATTTTTCGAGTTTTTAACTAACCCCTAGGGAGAACGTGGTGACACGACGGTGGTTGGAGGTGAGGAACGATGCATCGCAATGGCCCGTCGGATCAGTAGCACCCTTCATAAACTTGCCAGAAAAGAGGAGCCTGCAGATTGCTGCAGCTTTTGCGGGGAAGGAGGTGGAGGGGAGACATCGCAATAGCAACAATATGGCGGTGCGTGGTGGACGGAGTAGTAGACCTGTGGTGGCGCGAGTGGTCGGGGCGAGCAACAATAGCAGCAACCAGAGCAGTGGGCGCAGAGGGAGAATTCACAACAGGAGGAAGAAGAAGAAGAAAATGGATTCACATTTCTTGAACCCTAACAAACTTTATGGCCTCAATTCAATTTTTAACCGAGGCATGAAACTATATTTGGCACCAGTCCATTTCCAATAGAGGCCAAACATCACTACCCAAGTGGCATTTTTGAAATATTGGCCAACTTTTTTGCACCAATCCATTTCCACCTGAGGCATATAACCCCTTTTGGCACCGCTTTTATCAGAACCAAAGCAGAAAGGTGCTTTTTGCTTCAGGTATATGCTAAACCGAGGCATAAAACTTGGGAATTACAAAAAGTCAACCGTGCCATTTTATGCTTCAGTAAAGTTACAACCAAGGCCTATAACGCAAGTTAAAAAGCCAAAATTGCACTAGTGATGAGATACAAAAACATGTTAAAAATAGTGTTTTAGTTGCATAATCTTCTTTTGATATTTTGATATGTGTTAGTGTAGCTGCAACTAAGTTAAGTTCATGCGGAAGTGAAAATAGAATGATTAAAGCTTCATGACACCTTAAAGATAAATCCAAAAATAGAAAATAATCAAAACCACAAGAAATCAAGCCAAACATTCCATGAAGAAGGAAAGAAAAATATTAGAAAGTGAATAAGTTTACTTGAGTCAAACTGAAATTTGCTTAGCCAGGAAGAAGGAACGGGCAGCAAAAATTGGGCTTGAAGTTTTCTCTATCTTTTTCCATAAAAAGGCTTTGACAATTCAATAAATTTATGATAAAAGATAATTTATGACAAAGATATCTTTAAATATTTTATTTGATATTTTTAAATAATTATCTTATTACATTATATTAATAAATATCAAAAGATAATATTTGTCAAATATTTTTTAATCTGGCAAGATCTTAAATCTAATTAAATCTCCCCAACAATCAAATCTATCTTGAAGATATTGGATTATTTAGAACATAATTGGAGGATATTACATTATGTGAAAGAAGATTACAACAAAGAAGCCCAAAACAAAGCCTAGTCAAATTTCTATATAAAGAAACTTAGGTAAACACATTAGGAGATCTTAGGAACCCTTTAGGGGAGCATAATTTTGTCCTTCATCTCATCTTTCACGTTCTACACCCTCTTATCTTCTATTTTTATGTTATTTCTACATTCAATGGAGTTTTAAGCCTTTGGGGTTGATTCTAGTGTAATTTCTTAACTGGATTTTGAGGTTAGATGAAATCTTGCTTGCCACATTTGAAAACAACAGAGTAAAATGGATTATAACTCACCACCAATTTTGTACACAATAGTGATTAAGATAATGAGAACATGTCCCAAATCATGCACAGGCAACTTAACCAATGTTTCATCAAGAAGAAATCGATCACATGTAGTAAATAATATAACTACTAATTAGAACAAGGACCCTTCATTCATTCAAGATGCTCTAGCTAGAACTTCTAAATTCTCAAACACATCAGCAAGATCAATGTAGAAATCTCTTGTGATTGATCTTGGAACTGTAACAGTTAAAACTCCATCTTCATACCCAATAGAGATGCCATTGAGATAAACCCTCCCAAGCAACCTAAAGTTCCTCTCAAACTTCCTTGTAGGTTCTCTGGATTCATCCACTACTTCAGTTCTAATCATGAGGTACCTTGAAATTTCAACCTCCATTCTCATCTTCTCTTTCGCCACACCTACCACAACAACTAAACATCAAATAAACAAACCCAGTTCAAATATCTTAAAGCAAATTATGAGAAAAGCCAAAAGAACTTAATTTTCACCTATAACCTATTAGAAATCATGAATTGTGTGGCTTAGAAATTATTAAACGAAACATACATTTGACATCACTCTTCAACTTAACTAGAAGCTTCATAAGCATTAAATTGCACATTATTTCAAAATATAACATGGGAAAGAAAATAAAGCAACAAATATTATTAAGCATGACTAAGCTTAATATTAAATATTAGTTCTAAAACTAGTTTACAAAATCAAAATTTAAGGACCCTAAATTTTGACAACGAGATAGATGCAATAAATCAACAATACAAGAAACCACAGTAAAAACCACACACATAGGCAAACCAACTCAAGATAAGTGGGGTTGCCAACACTTGAGCTCTGGGCTCAAGATGACATTAAAGGAAGAATACACTCTACTTGATGGCTCTATGCTCAAGCTAGGATGTTCCAAAGCTAAAAGATAAAGCCCATGGTGTAAAGTGGCACACGAAATACTTGAATGGAGGCAATGGATGCTCTCAGTTTTGATGGTTTGATGTGTAGAATGGTGTGGTTTGGTGCTCTAAAGTGAGATAGGGCCAACACTCAACGAAGGGTGGCTAGAGGAAACCACATGGGATGCTCTAGCCAAGACTTTGAAGACAAGTATGAAGGCACAAAATAATTGGCAGCATAACTCTACTAATTTCAAAATGAATTTACAAGGGGGAGACAACTTTATTTATAGCCTAAGGTTTCTCCAAATTTGGATATGCAAACCCTTTAAAAACTCTAACTTGGCATAAATCCTCTCTAATAGGAGGAGGACATGTGACCACTCAAGAAGGTGGGAAATACTCTCAATTCCTAGAGTATCATATGAACACTAAAGATGGTGGAAAATAGTCTCCATTCTTAGAGTGTCATGTGGCCACTAAAAGAAAAACTCTCCAATGAGAACATGACACATGGCTACTCTCTCCTAGAGGACATAAGTCTCTCCCTTGCCTTCCCAACTACCAAGATGGGCACAAATTGACTTGGAAAAGTCAATGAAGAATGCGCTCCACACTAATGAACTTTCTAAGGCCTGAAATCCTATGCTACTTGGCCAAATATACAAGGGCCCAAAGAAATCCTACACTACTAGGCCCATAGTACAAAGCCAAAATAAATCTATACTACTAAGATATTTAGTAATTGGCCCTCTTCTTTATTATTCTTTGGCCATGCTAGGGGGTATGTCATCACTATTAAAGAGCACTCTCACAAATGGTTAAATATGAGGTAATTTTACTCAAAATATTCAACCCCTTTACAAGTCTAGAAAAGCCCATTTTATAATGTTGGGAGGGGTCTCTTCTAAAAAAGACAAAGCTAAGGACTAAGAAGCAAAAACTATTGTTCTAGAAGCTAGGTCAACTACAGGTGGTGTCTTGAAATGGAAAGCCACCTAGCTTGGTGGACAAGCTTTTGCTTATGCATATGTTGACCTTTAAGAAGAGAAGGTCATTTCTTGTGCTCTCTAAGCTCATATGCGCTCCATGCTTATTTGGCAACAAACCCAAGCCTCTTCTCCACTTCAAATAGTGTTATCCTCCTCCAAATTGGCACTGACTTGACCTATAAAACAAACACCTAAGGTCGAGGGTCAATAAGTCAACTCAAGTCAAGTCAACAAGTCAACTCAACTTAAGTCAAAAAAAGAAAATTCAACATAAAGAAATGGAAAATAAATATATAGAAAACTCAATTAACACAAGATTTCAAATCTGATCAATTTCTTAGTCATGATTACTTTCAATTAATAATATAAGCAATGTTTTATCAACAAATTATACAAACATGTATAATTTACAAAGAAAGATTTATTAAGTTGATTTTCTTCTTGATTTAACAAAAAACAAATTAAAATCAAAAGGTTAAACCAATGCAAGCAGATTTTTATACTAGTTCACTCGTAAATGAGTTATATCTAGTTAGTCAAGGCAACATGAGTATGACTTTCCACTATTTCAAAAGTTTTACAAAACCCTTACAAGATTACACTTTTGAAAAACAAAACAACACACCAAGGCTCTTGAATCCCATAAAAACCTCCAAAGCACAACTAAAACCTTTCTTGCAAACCTACAATCCCACCAAGAACCTCAAGTGTGGCTCTTTGTAGCCAACCAAGAACCTCTCTTCAAAGCTCAAACTATGAGCAATCACAACTCCAAACTTTAAAAAATGATCACAAACAATTCCAACACTACGAAGTTCAAAGAGAATGAGATATTGTAGAGGTATAAAACTGATTTCGCGCTAAAAATCAATCCCTCTCACTCACTCTGAAAATCTAGGCTTTATAGTTTGTCTACCAGTTGATATATTGAGCAGGTTGAATTTTTGTTCAATATGTTGATTTCACTTAACTTAAGTGAAATCATCTGATTGAATAATATTTCAACCAATAAAAATGCTACTTGCAAAACTATAAAACCAAGTCATTTAACCTGTTAAAAACCATTTTAATAGATTGAAAGACTACAACCAAACATAATACACCTAGTTTATGTCAAATAGTCTTCAAGCTAAGCTCCAACTTCAAGCTTCAACAACTTTGCATGTAGTCCAGTTCAATGTCTATTTCAAGCTTGATCAGATCAACCAACCTTCATTAGTTCTTCACATCTTCTTCAAATCTCGATGCACCAAAGTCATTTTGTGCTAACAATGGTGAGTCATGAACTCATCATCCTCCCCTTCATGGAGAGAATTCGACCACGAATTTGTAAAACCTATATTAAAAGGAGAAATATCACCTACATTAAAAGTATGACTCATGTTATAGTTAGAGGTCAAATCTATATCATAGGCATTATTATTAATTTTCCTCACAACTTGGAAGGGGTCATCCCCCCCTAGGGTGGAGTTAGAACTTCCTTTGAGTAGGGAATATATCATTCCATAAGTGAAGCCATATCCAATCACCCTCTTTGAAGGTGACCTCCTTCCTACCTTTATTGGTAAACTTTTGGTATTTTCCAACTTTTCTCTATATATTATCTTTGACTTAGTAAGTCCTTGCCTCACGAGTGGGAAGAGAAAGGAAATATAGAGGGGTTAAGGGATTGAACCCATAAACAACCTCAAAGGGAAAGTGGGAAGTAGTGAAGCCATCCTACGGTACACAAACTTTATATGAGGAAAAATGTATTCCCAATCCCTAGGAGTTTTAGTTGTCATGCACCTCAACATTTGGCCCAAAGTCCTATTCACTACCTTGGTTTGGCCATCAATTTACGGGTGACAAGTTGTAGAAAAGAGAAGCTTAGTTCCAAGCTTCCCCCATAGTGTCCTCCAAAAGTGGCTCACGAACTTTGTGTCTTTATAACCTACTATTACCCTAGGTATGCCAAGAGCCTCACAACTTCCTTAAACAAGAGATATGTAATGAAGCTTGCATCATCTACCTTTTGGCATGGAATGAAATGTACCATTTTAGAAAATATATCCACAACCACAAAGAAGGAGTTCATGCCTTTCCTTGTCCTTGGGAGCCCTACTATCAAATCAAATGAAATGTCTACCCAATGCAAAGAAGGGATGGGCATATGAGTGTAGAAGCCATGGTGTTCAGCCTTAAACTTGGCCTTCTTGTATGCCATGTAACTCTCACAATGTCTCTCTACATGCTTCCTCATATAAGGCCAAAATAAGTGCTCTTTTAAGACTTTTAAAGTCTTTGTGACCTCAAAATGCCTCATTATACCTCCCTCATGTACCTTGACTTTTAAAATTTAAGGACTCCAAATAATTATGGATCATAAATTCCTTAGAAAAAAGGTAGTGCCAAATTTGAAAAATTTTCACTAGATCATAGAGTTCCTTGTCATAAATGGAGTCGTTGATATGACTCCCCCTGAGTTTCTCACCATAGTAGGTTATGGGTTGTCCCTCTTTGAGAAGCACGACCCCAACACCTACATTGGATGCATCATACTTAACCTTAAATGTCTTAGAGAAGTTGGGAAGGACTAGGAGTGGTGCATTGATCAATTTTGATTTTAGAGTTGCAAAAGCCTTTGTTTGATCATTATCCTATTCCACACCCTTCTCAACCAACTCATTTAAAGGGCAACTATGGTGCTAAAATTTGGCACAAACCTCTTATAGAAGCTAGCCAACCCATGGAAAGATCTAAACTCACTTACATTCTTTGGTGTTGGCCACTCTTATATGGCCACCACTTTCTCTTGGTCCACATAGACCCCCTTTGCATTCCCCTTGAACCCTAGGAAGATCACATGATCCCTCCCAAAGAAGCATTTGTCTTCATTAACATACAAGGACTGCTTCCTAAAGGTCTCTAACACACTCCTTAAATGATGCATATATTCTTCCTTAAACAAACTTGCCTCAGGGTCTCTAACACACTCCTGAAATGATGCATATATACCACTACAAACTTGCCTAAGTTCTCTCTAAGAACATGATGCATGACCCTCATGAAGGTAGTAGGTGCATTAGTCAAGCCAAAAGGCATAACTAACAATTCATATAATCCAAACATATTCTTGAATGTGGTCTTCTATTCATCTCCCCTTTTAATCCTTATTTGATTGTAACTACTTTTCAAGTCTATTTTGGAGAATATGATGGCACCATGTAACTCATCAAACAAGTCATCTAATCTACAAATAAGATACCTATACTTTATGGCCCTACAATCTATGTACATCCTCCAACTCCTATCCTTTTCAAGGACAATAATCACAGGCATGGCACAAAGACTCATGCTATGTTGCACCCACCCCTTTTCCATTAACTCTCCCACTTGCTTTTGGATCTCTTTAGCTTTGATGACCTCTAAATAGAGTAATCACACCAGCATGTGCATTGGTTCAATTTGTAGTACCAAGTGTCGTATCCACAAGGATTTGACCAATCTTTATCAAAACCTATAATACTATTTGGATTTGTAATTTTAATATATTTGGCTATGTTTTTATAGACTTTTTAGTCTTGGTTATAGCTCTAAACATGCAGGCCAACTTGTGAGCTTTCCTTCCATGGAGGGTTTTCTCATAGCTCAGAGTTTCTTCGTGATGTTCATCCCATAAGGTTTCCTTCATGGGTGGGTTTCCTCCGTGGTTGAGTTCTAGAACTTGGTGCTTCAGGTTGTTTCATGGTAAAATTCTCCTTGTGTGGCTTAAGCACCATCTACTCAAATCAAGATGTAAAGGCAACATTTGAAATTTGTTGAAACTGCCTTTCGGTGCTTAGGCTATGCTTTTAGGGCTCAAACTGCTTGACTCTTCTTTCTTCTAAATCATAGTAATTTACATAAAAATTGCGTTAAATCACCACACATGTTTGCATCCCAATGCTTTTAGTAAATTCTAAGTGAAAGATAGTAAAATATCATGTTAATGCAAGATAATCAAACAAGATAAGTGCCAAAATGTATGTGAAATATAAGTAAAATAGGAACTTATCATTTGATCGTGCATTTTCAAATACTTGGTAAATAAGAAACTAAAAATTTCAAATTAGCATGACATAGGACTCAAAACAAAAGGTAAGCACATTTAAAAGACTCACAAGACATAAGAATGGAAATTAAGCATGGAAACACAAGATGTGCTCACGGTCATGACATTCAACTTGGCAAATATTTGTTTGGTAAGTTCCTCTACAATGTGAAAAAGAACTTTCTTTGGTAGGTCATAAGAAATTTACCATGTCATATGATGAGGACCTAGTTCATAAGATGTTTTGTTGTAGATGAAAACTTATTGAAGGCAGTATGACAAATGTATATCACTTTCTAATTGAATGCACGAGTCTTCTAGAAGTATATTCAAGTGTATGTGATGATGTGATGTCAGTAGTTGATTACTTGAAAGGTAGCTAGTTGGGCTTAGAGATATTAGACTTTTGATTTTGTTGTTGTATTATGATTAACTTAAATGAATGAAATTTTTAATGCATTCATTACATTTAACGAATGTTACATATACATGTGTGTTTTGGAATATATTATTTAAATTCAAGGGATGTTAAATATGTATGAGCGTTTGGACTTTCTTTTTAAAAGAATACTAGCTTATCTTGTGTGTCTTTGTTGTGTTGTCTTCAACTGTAATTATTGTATGTTATATGAGAACAAATGATACTTCAGGTGAGAAGACTGAAAAGGTAAATAACTGATAAGAGATAATAAAAAAATGTTATATTTGTTATAAAATTTCTTTATTGAAGGGTTTATATATATATATATATAATATATATATATATATATATATATATATTATATGAAGTAGAAATAGTTATGTTTTAAAAAATATTCAGAAGAAATTTGTAAATATGTATGCATATTAAATTCCTTTGTTAAATGTTTAGTACTAAACTAATTTCTAAATGGGATGCTACATTTTATAAATTTTTAAATTACAAATAAAAAATCACACCACATGTAAGGCCCACTTTAATTTCGGCACTAATCTTAAGGGCCTACCCCAATCAGTTAGGCCTAAGCCTAACAATCTTATTTCCTGTTCACTTTCAGAAAAACAGTTTCTCAAACACTCTCTTTTCCTCTCAACAGAAGCTCTGTTAGGGTTTGGTCCCCTTCTTGGTCACGCTAGCTCAAAGATCACTCCTGTCTCACGTGTTAGTTCTTGAATCGTACTTTCTCCTTTCTAAGCTTTGTTTTCGTGGTCCCAGCTAGGGCTCCTCTGGGTAACCTAGTGTTGTTTTGGTGTTGCTATTTCCAGCTTGCGAATTTGTTCTAGGAGTTGGGTGTCTTTTCTGCTCGTGCCAAAGTCGTCACAATAACTTTCAAAAAGGTAAGGGAAGTAAGGGTTTTTCTTATTTTCTTTATATTTGCTTGTTTAGCTTTATTTATGTGTTTGATATGCTTAGGTGTTGCTGTGATTGCTTGGATTATGGATGAATGTGTTGTGGTTTGCAAATGCTTAACTATTGCACGGGAGAACAGTGGTGGGTACTTATTTTCTCGCCCAAGCGAACGTGTCTCACTTAGGCGAGATTAGCAGCAACTTGCCCAAGTTTTCTACTCAAACTGTCACTCAAGCGACGAGCCTTCATTTTGAGCAAGGGCTAATCTCGCTCAGGCGAGGAGGTCTCGCCTAAGCGAGAAATCGCAGAAACCATTGTTCTCCTGTTCGAGCTCTCGCCTAGGCAAGAAGGGCTCGCCTGAGCGAGAGAACCTCTCTCGCCTAAGCGAGGTCTTCTAGCCTGAGCGAGTCTGGGAAAGGTTTGTGCTCTAGTTCTGTTTGGTTCTCTAATATGGTTGCTTGCTTGCTTGATAAGGCGTTTTACCACAAAAGCCAAATGTATGATGCCATGTATATTGCATGAGATTAAATGGGGATGATATGTTGTCGTGTTGAACATGAAACGGAAATTATGAATTGGTTGGTTGGTTGTTTGAATGATTACATGAGACATGGTATGCATGATAACTTTATGCTTGGTTGGTGAGACATGATTTTGGTGTGGTTTAAGATGTAATTCCATGAATCTCTAGGTGAGATCTCATGGTGGTGCCTCATTGGTCCAGACGTAATTCCACGAAGGTTTCACGGTGATGCCTCATTGGTTAGGACATAATTCTACGATGGTTACATGGTGGTGCCTCATGGTCAAGACGTAATTCCATGACCTCTGTTAGTGGGAGCTCATGATGGTGTCTCATGATTAGGACGTAATTCCATGAAGTTTCGTGGTGGTGCCTCATTATATAATTTAGTAAGGATTCAAGTAAGGATTGTATCCTAACACTCTAAAGAGTCTGTTAGTCCCACGTAGAGCGTACTGACTCGATTGGTGAGAGTAGTAGGAGGCCCTGATCTTTGGCAAGATAATGGCCTTAGATGTTTGAAGGTTAACCTTGTGAGTGCTAGGGTAAAATCAATTGGCAATTGACCTTACAGAGCAGTAGAGGCCACCACAAGTGCAAGTATCCAGTGAATCTAACTGATTATATGTATCCGGATAATCGTGCCTTGAGTCTTAGTGTCTTGTTTTTTGGTCATTGCATGCGTGGTTGATGTGTGTATCTTTTTCTATAAAATTATATGAAATTTTATGATTAATCATTTTCAACTCTAGCTTACCATTTCTGCTTGTTTGTATGTTCTTTGTGTGGTTTTTCTCCTTTTGCGATGATCATCAATTTATTGATGTGAGTAGATGCGAGGACTCCCCGTGATCATCAGGGTGATAGAGATTCCGCTGCTTAGTTTGTCTTGGATCTGATTCTGTTTTCTTGAATTTCCTTTTAGGGTTGTAGCCCATGTATTGTCTAGCTCCTTGAGCATTATTTTGAATAGTGTTGATCTATTTCTCTGTCTTGTTATTTGCATTGTGGTGTGCCTTAGTTTTTCCTTATAAGTATTCTTGGACAACTGTAAGGAGTAGCGTTTATACTCCATGACTTTGCCCTTGTATTATTCATCGTAATGTTTCATTTAAGGCTTAATTACTGTTTTAGTCCTCGAATTTGTTCTGAAATCTCAAAAAGGTCCTCTAAAGATCTGGAGTATCAATTTAGTCCTTTAATTTTCAAAAGTGACTCAATTTGGTCCTTTCCGTTTAAATTGAACAAACGCCGTTCACACAGTACTCACGTGGCATAATTGAACTGATACGTGTCAAAGTTTTTAAAACGGGGGTGCAATTGACGTGGCATGAGTTTTAATGAAACCCTAAATTGAGTAGGAAACCCTAAATTGAGAAGGTTTTCTTCCTCCTTCCCCTTTTTTTTGTTGCTGGTGTGAAATCCTTTAGGTGGCGATTTTGTTGTGGTTTGAAGCATGTCACAAGTGAACTCTTGTTGTTCTTGCACGTGTTCGGGTAATGGAAATTGTGGTTTGTCCTGTGCTGGTGGTGGATGGAAAGGGTTGGGTGTAACTCCAATTTGTCGGTGTGGAGATGTTGCTGTGATTAGAACTGCTAAAACAACTAGGAATGCTGGGAAGAAATTTTGGGGATGCCCAAATGTCAAGGTTAGTTGGTTAAGTGTTGTTGCAGATTTGTTTTTTAAAATTATTGATTGTAATTATTGTTGATTGGTTTTTATCTTCGCTTTATGAACAGAGAGGAAATCAAGAATCTGTTGGGTGTAATTATTTCAAGTGGAGTGGAGAAGATGATATTGACCAAAGAGATGGTGTTATCTTGAGCCAGAATAGGGAGATTTGTAGTTTAGAAAAGAGTA
>Ga0214542_1002557_pt1 | contig 37578 bp, 15 predicted proteins | sample CNSS1metaG_FD_160096 | JGI IMG/M metagenome (GOLD analysis project Ga0214542, IMG submission 160096) | Root nodule microbial communities from cowpea collected in UCLA plant growth center, Los Angeles, California, USA - CNSS1 | ecosystem: Host-associated > Plants > Roots > Nodule | place: USA...
AATTATCCTAAAATATTTGAATTAATAACATAATTTTAAAATATTGTCACAAATATAATAGTAATTAGAGTATTAAGAGTGACAATTAATTGATATTATTATTATATATAAAATATATATTAGTGATACTAATTTATCGTATATGTGTGATAGTGTCTTTTTGTCACTATTATATTAAATTATTATAGTGACAATTATTTTTACCACAATATAGTTTAATTTTAGTGATAGTGTATTTTTGTCACTATTATAAAAAATTATTAGTGATAATTATTTTTGTCACAATATACTTTAATTTTAGTGATAGTGTATTTTTGTCACTATTATAAAAAATTATTAGTGATAATTATTTTTGTCACAATATACTTTAATTTTAGTGATATATAAAAATATTGTCACAAGTACAATAGTGGCAAAGTTATTAGTGACATCTTAATTATTGTCACAAGATGATATTAGTGACATATTTATAATTTTTAGTGATGAATATTAGTATCACTATAGATACTTTTTCTTGTAGTGTTTGTTTGACGGTCTATTAGAGCCAGTCTAATATGTGTATGCTTGTAATTACTATCAATATTTATATAATTTTTGTGTTCCTTATAAAAGAAACGTGTAGTTAATAAATTTATATTTACCGCTAAAGTTCTTGTTCCTTATAACTCACGACAAAATCATCAAAATAGTTTCATTTTGACTTTAAAATTATGAAAATTGTGTAATTTTGAAATCGTTCTAGTTTGATATGATTTTATTTTGAAAAAATCATGTCATTTTAATATAACTTTAACTTATTATAATTTTTTTTAAATTTTAATTAAAATTATGATAATTTGATACAATTTCCTATAATATAAACTGAAGCCGTATCAGTTTAGTACGACTTTAGTTCGTTATTTTTTCTTAATTTTAATTGAAATTATGCCTATTGATATAACTTCAATATATATCATTTTAAAACAATAAAAAATTTATATAAATAACTAAAACTACTACAGTTGTGGAAGAGAGGAAATATCACATACATATTATCAATGCTAAAGAGAAATAACACAGATAGTAATTATAATATTTTTTGTTGTCATATTATTTATATTAAAAGTAATAATATATAATATTTTAATAGTGATGCCCATGACCTTATTTAAATATTTTAAAATAATTTAATTGGAAAAACTTTCCTTCTCTGTTAGTAAATACACGACTTTCAATGAAAAAGAAAGAGTAATTAGATTGAAAATAATTTAGGAAGAAAAAAATTTATATGATTTATTAGGATATAAAAAAAAAGGTAATGATAGACAAACACCCAACTTTTCATTCAATCCCTATCCACACCTATAAAATAATATTTTTACTTTAAAATATAAATAATTTAAAATAAACTACGTAAAAAAAAGTAAAAATAATATCTCTAGTAAGTGTCAAATAAAGATAGAAAACTCAATTATTAACTTTTCATCAAACTTTTTCATAAAAAAATCAGTCAGTTTGAAATATTTTCAGATGGCTAAAAGTGCAGTCCATTAAGTAAAACTCGTTTTACTTCTGTAGTCTATTGTTCACGGGATTACTATTTATAATCCAACAATATTTTGTATAGATAAAGTCCAAAAATAAGATTTTTTTTTCTCTGCTATATAAATTGTGTTTCGGAATGTGTGATGCTAAAGTGTTTAACCGTTTAACTATCAACCTTACGTACCTTATATATATTGTTAAAATAAATGTTGGAATAAAATAAAATAGAATAAAATGAGAAGTATAAATTGACAATGGCTTTCTTATGATTTGAAATGTGAACTTAAAAACATTCACTTCTCTTAAAATCCATAGAATCAAACATGGATGACACATATAAGAAAGACGTTGATAGCAATGTTGGGTTGTGAGTTGTGAGCAAGTTGTTTTAAGCACACCAATAATAGATAGACCCACTTGCCTCACACCAGTGACCAAAACCACGAATACATCGTCGTACCATGTTTTTGTGAACCAAAACCACGCGTAGATATTTTGGTGCCATGCATGTGTGAACCAAAACCAAGCACAGATAAGGCAATTAGGACAGCGAAGGACAGAAGAGAGTGGGACAGGATAGGGAAACTAGGAGGAAAATAGAAAGTTTCAATGATTTCTTAACATATATTTCAATATAAAATTTAAAAAGTTCAAATCTAAATCATATAAAATGTTTCTTATTAAGACATGTTAACAGAATATAATCTTCAATAATATTTTAAGTTATAAAAAAGTATTTTCATACATAAATAAATAAATTTTTACTAAATTTTGTCAATAATCTATTTTTTTGTTAAAATTGCTAATAATTGATTTTTTTTTTTTTAAAAAAAATTTAGAAGAAAAATGAAAAAGAAATTAATTTGCAATATTATCGACAAATAATTATCTACGGTTAAAATCTGTCAAAATTATAAAAAATAAAAATTTATTTGTAATTATCTTATATTTATCGGCAATTAAAAGTATTGATGATTAAAATCTTTTAATTAGTACATACAATAAAAATTTATTTATAATTATTCGTTAATAATTGTTGACAAATTTTTCTTATTTGTCAATAAAATTTACCTTGAAATTTATCGTTATAGTTTTATTTTACTGTTAAATGTTTGTTATTATTAACAGATTTTACTTACGATATTTTCATTTTTTTTTTCTTATACAGTTAGAGTTTTAGACTTTTCAGTTAATGATTAAAAAAATATGTAATACTTTATTAAATTTGGATAACTGATATATTTATCTTCAAATAAAACTGTTCAAGGATTATATGTATAATCTGACCTTTGAAACTTTATATGTAATCTAAATCCAAACTTTAAATATCTCAATTACACATATCGCTTTAGTCATCCCTATAATTGCTACACCAACTTTCTTTTAAAAATGTTATATGTGAAATAGCACAATAATAATAGATATAATTGAGATACAATTTCTTATATTTCTTTTACAAGTTTTGTAAAATAATTTGTCCAAATATTTTATTTCAGAGAGAAAATATACAATAACTTATTCATTTACATTCCACTATTATTTTTTTGTTGTTGGAAGAGTTAACTTATGTTCCCAACTTTTTTTTGTTACGTGCACTTATATTGTCACTCCAACATTTTTATTAAATATTAAATGTCAAATAAATACAAACTATAAAACTGTAAAAAAATATTAAATTAACAAAACAAATTAATAGACCACAAACCAACAATTTTATGAGAATATAAAATTGAAATGAAACGACTTGAATAACGATTCACTTGAATCAATATAATTGTTTTTATTATAGATTATAATCCTTATGCTAGAAATTTATGCTCTAAACCGTTGGACGGACATTCATAAAAAGGTTATGGTTTGTGTAATGAAACCTGTGAAACGTCTTTTGCACTGTAAAATTGTTACAAGTTTTTGTTGTGACTCTCCATTTGAATACTTTATTTGGTTAAAAAAATATAATAGTATTTTTATAAAATAAAATTTATTTATACATATGTTAAAAATAATATTTTTAAAAATATAAAAATGTAATTTGTGTATGATTTTTCAATAAGTTGAGTTATTTTTTCTTTTCTTTTTTATAAAATTATATGAGAATAAAATTGAAATGAAACGAGTTCAATAACGATTCACTTGTTTAATATAATTATTTTGTTATAGATTATAGTCCTTATACTAAAAATTTATGCTCTAAATCGTTGGACATGCATAAAAACACAAGTTTATGAGTTGTGTAGTTAAACTTGTGAAAATTCTTTCGTTGCGACTACATTTGAATAATTTATTTGGTTAAAAAAATAGAATAATTGTTTCATAAAAAAAAAATTGTTCATATGTTAAAGATAATATTTTTAAAAATATAAAAATTTAATTTGTGTATGATTTTTCAAAAAGTTTAATTAATTTTTCCTTTTTTATAAAAACTTTTATAAAAAAATTATCTTAGCATAACAACAAACTTTTTAAGATTAGAACTTGTCATTTTCTTTATTACTAATCCACTTCAGCTGATTTTCTTTATTGAATAAACTAGCATACACACAGGCGCTATCGCGTCTATGTACGCATTTGTTAAATATACGTGATATTATATTAGTAGATGATGATAATGTAATGTTATTAAGTTAATATATAAAATAAAAATATATTTATTAAAAATAAAGTGAAATATATCAAAAAATATAAGAGAATAACAGTTGATAAATAAAGAAAAAAAGAAGAACAGAGATAGACGATTTTATAAAAAAGTTTGTAAAAGTAACGATTAATTTTCAAAAATTTAATAAATAATTATATTTTAAAGGATAAAATTGGTATTTTGAAATGTGAACATAAAAGAGGAAATTATTTTTATATATTGTTATAGATATTATTAACTTATTTTTAACACAAAATTAGATTAAATATATAGTGTCAATATATACATATTCAAACAAATCCATTATCACTACATTTTTTTTCTAGGTATTATGAGTCCACGACTTAATACAATAAAGAAAACTTTGAATATTTCAACCTAGAATGTTGAAATAAATTCACTTGAAAACAAATTTGAAGAAGTATTAATTTGTCCATTCAAACTTTATAAATAACAGTAATAATAATTAGTCTCTTTGTCTATGTGAATCCTTAATTATAATTCTAGTATATTTTCACCCACACTGGATAATTGTCTAACTAATGTTATAGAATTCTTTATAAAGTGACAATGAAAAAAAAAATATGAAAATGATATTTAAAAAAATGTATATATATAAAAGATCACGTCCACAAGGAAAAATCGGAATTTGAAGGAAAAATGTATATGTATTGACAGGAGACAAGATGGAAACTGCTAACATAGGGTACATTAGCAGGGCTTGCTCTAGATTCTTTCTATAAGAAGGTCCTGTAAAATGAATTTATTTTCTACCTTTTTTTTACAAGCATGTTTATGATTAACACTTCTAAAAACATTTATATTTCATGTTAATTTTACTTTGAATTTTTTTTATGTAATATTTATAAATTTTGTTATAAAAAAAATTTAAAGAAAATTGTTGTCAATTTTTTTCATAATATTTTGTATAAAATACTTTTCATAAAAAATATTTATGAATTTTATAATTTTATAGGAAATAATTATCCATTAAAAAATCATCTTTCAGTTAAAATTATTTAAAAAAATAGTAAACTTTTTTTCTTACAATTTTTTAACAGATTTGAAAAAAAAAATCCATATAATATAAAATTTTTTAGTAATAATTATTAGACCAGACATGAAAAAATACTGATAACTCTCGATTCCTCAAATATCCTATACTTGAAAAAACAAGGGGACAATCAAACTCGTGAGTACTGTAGGTATGTAATTTCAGTTTCGGTCACATAAATAATATAACCATAGCTTGGGTTGTTAAAATGTTATAATCATGTCAACCAAAAAAATATGCAGGTTACCAGGTTGGTAAAATTGGGAATGGGGAAGTTGGAGTAAATGATGTTGGCATGGTTCAGGAGACTGATGTTGGAGTTGGTTGGTATTAGTGTTGCTGAAGGTATCAGGTATAAAGACGATGTTATTAGCCTATGTCAGTTACTTCTATCGGTTACAGTTACTTTTGTGTTCAAATTTATGACAAACAATCTTATATATGAGATAATAACTTATTGAAGAACTGCTTAATTAAGAATTTTTACATTAATATGTCATTAATCTAATCAGTTCTATATGGTCTTAACCTTGTGTTAGTTAATATGTGGTCTTAATATGTCATTGTATTATTTTCAAATTATGAAGAAATTCACTTGAGCATAATTAACCAAGTTGTCAGACCAACCTGCATATGCAACATAAGTTATCAGTTATCAGTGTGTACATAGAGTTGTCTCTATTTTTTTTTTCTTCCTATATTTCGTTGCACCTTAATATATATATATATATATATATGAATAAATTTAGTCTAATTGGTTATCTTGCCCGTTAATTTCTATATAATTATAATAATTTTTTTTTTTTTTTACAAAATTAGAAGAAGAGGATTTGTTTAACAGTCATGTTCACCCTATATAGATTAGCAGAGTCACAAGATATATATTAACTAAGTAAAGTTTGAGTATTCATTGTACTGAGAACGGGTACTGTATTTGTTAAATGGAAAAAACTATAGTCTTCTGTTGCTGATTATCATCAAGATAGTGATTTTCATTTGTTGATAGGTATAGGACAGGATAGAATATTTTTCTGTAATAAATAAATAAATAATTTAAATAAAATAGATAATTAAAATATCGGTTATCATGAAAAATAATTAATAAATATTTGAAAATTTTTAAAAATATTTTAGATATGTTTTTTGTGATTTGTAATTATTAAAATATAATATATTTTATAATAGTTTTTAAATGTGAAAACAATAATATATTTAGTGAGGGTTAAAAACTATCAAAATATAATATATTTTGTGGTAATTCTTAAACATCAATACATGATATAACATAATATATTTTGTGATGATTTTTAACGATAATAAAAATAAATTTTGTAATGATTTTTTAGTGTTAATAATCTTTTCTTTAAAAAAATACAGACGATTAAATTGTTTTTGTCACAAACTCTTTTTTACATGTGCAATTCTGATATTTTTTAAATGGTTAAAACATTCGTTTGTAATAATTTTTAACCGTTAAAATTTGTAATTTTTATTTTCACAAATATCCATTGTTTTTGTAATAATAATTTGATATTTTAGATATTTTTATTTAAATATTTGAAAAATAATTTAATTGATCAGAATAAATAACTTCAAACTTACTTATAGTTGTGTATTTATATAAAAAAATATATATATATATATATATATATATATATATATATATAATGATTTTAATAAGGTGGATGAAGATTATAGGAATTATGAAATAACTAAGTTAATGGGAATCAATATGAAAGAAAAAAAGAAAAGAAATGGTTGAAGACCCTCTAAAAGATCAAATGATTTTATATTATATTGAATCACATTATTGTTATTTAATATATAGTCACACAATTTGTATTTAGTCTTACAGTCATGCAATTTTAAATTTTAGTAGTTAAATATTATGTTATCTTTGTAATCATATTTTCTTTATGTTTATCTTTACATGAAATCACACATTTTATTTTCTTGTCGTACTAGTTTATATATTATTTTGAATTTATTTTCAATTTTTATCATTTAAAATTATATGGATAAAAACATTGAATAAAATATGTATAACAATTAAAAAAACAGTTCAGAATAAAAGAAAGTGAGCATGGGTAAAAGAAAAATAACGAAGAATATGATTGATTATGAAAATTGATTGGATAATATAATGAATTATGAAAATAATTTTTGGTTATAATATAATAAGAATGAATATGAACTAAAATTTAACATAATTAACTATGAAGTATTTATATTTACAAAATTAAAAAAATATTATTTGAAATTGAAATCAATTTATTTAAATAACTAAATGAAAACTATTTGTAATTGTTTTTCACATATAAGTTTTAAAAATTAAAATATAGTAAAATTAATTAATAAATTAATTTATTAAATTTAAAAATTCTCATAAAATTTATACTAAATATTGAAATAGTTTATTCACAAAATATAAAAAATTAAATTATTTTATTTTATTTATTATTATTAAACTTCTTATTATATTATACTAAATAAAAATATTTTAATATATTCATAGAAATATAATTCAATATTTGTAATATAATCGTTTATGTCTTTAATTATTTATGTACAGTTTTTGTAATATTTGTAATATTATGTTTTATTTCTAGTATGCTAACATTTTACTTTTTATATTTCTTTGCCTTTCTCCATTTTCTATGTTTCCAATATGTTTCCTCGGTTGGAAACAGTATAGAAATTGTAAAGCACTATAAATGTTAACTTTTAAATTGTAAGGATTTTCTAGGCCCAACACCTTATGTAGGAGAAGGTCATTTCTTCCGTACATATAAGTCAATACAAAAGACCATTTTACCCTTAATCTCATTATAAACTTCTATCTCTATGTGCATCTCCTACCAATTCTTTTTTAAGGGCTAACCAATTCTTTTTTAAGGGCTAATTATTTTTTAAGTTACAAAGAAAGTGAAAGAAAATACTAAAAAGGTGTAAAAATATGATTAAACACATTGATTGAACACACATATCCTCCACCTCTTCTGGTCCACGCACGCATAGCCTCTTTCCCTACTCTAACCACACGTACACCTCCCTCTTCCACTTTTCATTTGTTTTTTCTTATCAAACATATATTTTCGATTTTACTATTCAAAATACAAAATAAAAAGTATATTTTTAATTATATAATTCGAAATATACTTATTTTAGATTACACAGTATATAATATAAAAATTAAAAAAACATTCTAATTTATATAATTCATAATATAAAATAAAAATATATATTTTAAACAGTATAATCTGTAAAATTTGTATCTTAAATTTTATATTGTTTTTCAAATTTTATATTTTGAAATGTTTATTCCGTTATATAAATTATATGTTCCAGATTATGTATTCCAAAATATTTTCATATTGTGTATTGTGAAATAAATAAATAAAAAAACCGTAAACGTGGAATTTAAAATGCATGAAAGTGCAGGAAGAAATTTTAGAGTTGCCAAAGGTGCAGAAAGAAATGCACGTAAGAGAATGGAAGAGATTGGCCCATTTGTCATGTTTTGTCCATCCATTTGATATGTACTAATGCGACATGACTCTGTAAGATACCCTTAAAAAATATATTACCAAAATTAGAATTATAAATTCTAATAATTAAAAATCATAATATTTTTTATAATTATTAGATTTGTGTATATCAAAAATAGTTTGTAGCAAAATGTTTCAAAGGTCGATGTTTTTATTGACAAAAAAAAGTATTAACTTTTTAACAGTTTCATAATGTCGTATATTTATTATATATTTATTATGCGCACAATTATCTTTTTCACTTTTATTCATTTACTCTATCCATTCTATCTTTTTATCTCTCTACTCACACACATCTTTATTATCTACATTTTTTCTCCTCCTCATCTTTTTCATTCACAATTTAGTTATTTTATCCACTACAACATTTTTATTTTGTTATTTATTGTTTGTATTTTATTTTGTGGAATGTGGGATGTTGTATAAAAAAATTTATTTTTTAAATTACCATCATAAATGTCAATTAAACCAACACAAATTAGATTAATATTAAAAATAAATTTATTTAGCAACTATTTATTCGACACTAAGTTAAATGAATTTTAAAATAAAAAATGTCAATGTCAACTTCATCAATGTTAAACTATTTTAATTAAAAATCAATTAAAAAATTATAGATGAATTAAAATTGACTTAGTCAACTCTACGTTGTTGGTTTTCAAATGTATTTCTTTTATATGGTAACTTTTGCTTTGCTGGTCTTTTATTTGAATATGCATCTCTTTTGGATGAAGCTAAATGTATATTTAGATCTTTCGAAAGAAGATTACTGAAAATATTTAATATTAATAAAATATGAACTCAACTCACACATGAGATTGATACTACTCTTAACCCAAAACCTTAAAATAATGAGTTTATGGAGGTCTTCATCCTTATATGGTGCCCAACTTTCTCATTTTTACTCAATGTAGGACTTAAACTCACACTTAGATTTTCAACAAGATGAAATAAGAAAGTAGAGACGAGATACAAAATACTTATAATCTTGTGAGAGAATTATTAGAACCGTGAAGCTAGTTTACCAAATAGTTTTTCATGGATGAATATACTTGAATGATTTACTTTTGAAAAGGGTGCTTTTACTGAGAAAAGGATAGGGATATTTTTTTATTAAACATCAAATTTGTGGAGTTAAACTAACCATAAATGTTATTATACTCTTAAAGTTTCCCTTTTCTTTAATAGGTCCAAGAAATTTAACAATAATGTTAATAAAACAAGAAAAATCTAACATAACTACACATGAAAATGAAATTGAAGTGTTGATTGAAAAAGTAAAAGAAGACAATGAAGATGAACAAGAGAATTTCATATTAAAAGAATAAGATGAATTTATGAAGGACTAAAAACCACCATCAATATGCACAAAGAATAATATATGTAAACTTTATTGAAGGACAAACTCTTGTGAAGGGATAAAGAAGCAACAATATGTGACAATTGAAACTCTATATTATGATCAAACTTTTGAGAAGTTTAAGTTACCTCTTTATAATTCCTTCACAACATAATTTAATTTTAATTTTAATTATTGATATTAACATTATCATCACTAGTGCAGAATTCTCATTTTACCTCGCCTTATATGTCTCGGTTGGCCAGAAACCGAAGCATATAATGGCGCGATGACATTTTTGCAATTAGAGTCAAGTTTTAGGCCTCAGTTCTCCAAATACCCGAAGCCAAAGAGCGGTATAGGCCCCGGTCCGCTCAAAACTGGTGCCAAAGAGGGGTATAGGCCTCGGTCCAGTAGGACCCGAAGCCAAAAAGTGGCTGGAAGTCAAGGGTATAGGCCTCGGTCCAAGGAGACCCGGTGTAAAAAAGGGGGTCAATGGCTTCAGTTCCTCTAACAACCGAAGCCATAGGGTTTATTTAGGGTTCAAAATTCGCGAACCCTTCTTCCTCCCCGCGCCAGCGCCTTTGCAATTCCACTCTCTCTCTCTCTCTCTCCGCGAAGCCCTTCCTTCACTTTCCCTTTCTTCCTCCTTCACCGCCCGCATCCCGTGGCGAGCTTCCGACGAAACCTGCAACGGCGACGATAGCACCGACTTTGGTCGTTCACCATTACTGTGCGCCACTGTGACCACTGTGCAATTTTGCGCCGCCAAACTCTCTCTGCACCAAGCTCAAAGACGAGAGTCTCTGCACGTTTCGCATCCTTTCTCTCGTTCACGGCGTACCAAAGAGGGTTGACTGCACCTGAGCCCTAAACAGCCATTGGCCGCTGGTGCCTTCGAGGTTCAACCCCGTTTCTCCTCTCTCTGTTTTATCCATTTTTGGACCCATTGCTTGAATGTTGTTTGGGTTTTAATTAATATTATCATGGGCTATTGACGTGATTACAGTTTAGGTGTTTAAATTTAATTTTTATTTTTTGGGTTTAATTACTCATGAAATATTGTAATTAATTTCATGTGATGGCTTCTGTTTGGTGCTGGATTAATTAATTTCATCACAAGTGGTAACTTCGTAAAATGAAGAATTCGAAGGGTTAACACTCTCTCATTAAAGAAAATATTACAAGGAAAACTTAGAGCAAGAACACTAGAAAAATATATTATAGTATCATGTATTAATTTTCTAGCTTTTTGGAATTTGTAATAGGTCATCATCGAGAGACAAAATCTCCATGTACTTGATAACGTTTTCATAAGGTTGCACTTCCTTATAAAGCTTTGAGTTGTAAATATAGAAAAATTCAAGAACATTTGTCATAGTATTTTCATTTTTTTATTAATGTATTCTTTGCTTCACATTTCAAAATTTATTTTAGTATTAATTGGTGTACCTTAAAAGGTTTTCCAAACATTTTTTTTGATCAAATGTTTTCTATACAGAAAGCTTGGTGCATTAAATGTTGTAGCTTACTGTATGAACCATTATAAGATTGTGATGCATGTATTGTAGGCTCAAAATCATTTGGGTGATGAAAGAAAAAAAAAAAATTTTATAATATAATATAAGTAAATAATGGTTCAGAAGTAAATAAAAAAAATGTTTATATATAATTAAAAGAAAAGGTTAGTAAAACTCTCACCACTGTGACTGGTCCAGTTATGGCAGATTTTTCGTACAAATCTTATTTGGTCGCAGAGGGTCCATTTATATGAACCTAGATAAAAATTTCATTTATTTCGCGTACCAACGTGTGAAAACTTGATTCGGGTCGGGTCTTAAACGGGTCATCAGCGCACCATTTCTAGTCCTTGAATATGGAAGAAGATAGTCATCCTTCAATCTTTCGTTTTCGTGTCACTCAAGGTAAACCCCTTCCTTTTACCTTCTTGCTTTTACTCGTTACTCTCGCCCTCTCTAAACCCACGTTTTCTTTCCCTCTTTGTTTCTGATTTTCAGTATAAAGTTTGTACCTTTCGAATCATTGGATGGTTCTGGATATGGAGAAGAGTATATACACTTTTCTCACTGTGCACCGTTGGGAGTCACTGAACTGTATGAAATATAGATTGGCTTCCCTGAGGCCTGTTCATGGAAGGTTGGCTCTGAAATTTCTCAATTGGGTCATAAAGCAACCCAATTTAGAGCTCAAACATGTTACTCATATCATCTGCACTACTACCCACATACTTGTTAGAGCTAGAATGTACAACTTTGCCAAAACAACCTTAAGGCAGATGTTACAACTGCCAATTGGTTTGAACTCTGTCTTTTATGCTTTGATGGAGACGTACCCCATTTGCAACTCAAACCCAGCTGTTTTTGACCTCCTGATTAGGGTTTGTTTGAGGGACAAGATGGTTGGAGAGGCTGTGCAGACTTTCTACTTAATGGGGTTTCGGGGACTGAAGCCTTCTGTATATACTTGTAACATGGTGTTAGGTTCCCTTGTGAAGGAGGAGAAGGTTGATATGTTTTGGTCCTTTTTCAAAGAGATGCTTACCAAAGGGATTTGTCCTAATGTTGCTACATTCAACATATTGTTGAATGCGTTGTGCGAACGGGGGAAGTTTAAAAGTGCTGGCGTTCTCTTGAGGAAAATGGAAGAAAGTGGTGTTTATCCGACTGCCGTCACTTACAATACCTTGCTTAATTGGTATTGCAAGAAAGGAAGGTACAAAGCAGCATCTGAGTTGATTGACTCCATGGCATCTAAGGGTATTGGGGCAGATGTTTGTACATATAATGTTTTGGTAGGGAATTTGTGCAAGGAAGGCAGGAGTGCAAAAGGTTATTTATTGTTAAAAAGGATGAGAAGGAAAATGGTGTATCCAAATGAGATAACTTATAATACTCTTATTAATGGATTTGTGAAGGAGGGGAAAATTGAAGTTGCTGCAAAAGTTTTTGATGAAATGTCATCATTTAATTTATTACCTAACATTGTCACTTACAATACTTTGATAGCTGGGCACTGTAGGATGGGCAACAATAGGGAGGCATTAAGATTGATGGATGTTATGGTATCATGTGGTTTAAGACCTAATGAAGTTACATATGGGGCTCTTTTGAATGGGCTATCCAAGCATGCTGAATTTGGAGTGGTTTCTAGTATTCTTGAGAGAATGAGGATGGATGGGGTGGGAGTTGGTCACATTAGTTACTCAGCAATGATGGATGGGTTGTGTAAGCATGGCAGGTTTGAAGAAGCTGTGCAGTTGTTGGATGATATGTTAAAAATTTCTGTTAGTCCTGATGTTGTTACATTTACGGTGCTCATAAATGGATTTTTCAGGGTGGGGAAGATAAATAATGCAAAGGAGATTATGTGTAAGATGTATAGGACTGGACTTGTGCCAAATAGCATTTTGTGTTCAACATTAATCTACAATTATTGTAAAATGGGATATTTAAAAGAGGCATTAAACGCTTATGCAATTATGAATCGCAGTGGTTATGCTGCTGATCACTTTACATGTAATGTGTTGGTTGCCGCTTTCTGTAGATGCGGAAGACTTGAAGAGGCTGAGTATTTTATGGAACATATGAACAGAACTGGTCTTGATCCTAATTCAATTACTTTTGATTGTGTTATAAATAGTTACGGAAATTCTGGGGATGCATTAAAAGCTTTTTCTATGTTTGATAAAATGAATTGGTTAGGCCATTTGCCAAGTCAATTCACGTATGGGGGTCTATTGAAAGCACTTTGCAGAAGTGGACATATTAATGAAGCATGGAAGCTTTTCCATAGACTTTGTTCTGTTCCTAATGCCGTTGATAATGTTATCTTCAACACAATGCTTACTTCTATATGTAGATCAGGAAATTTATCTGATGCAGTTGCCCTTATTAATGAGATGGTTACAAATGATTTTCTGCCTGACAATTTTACATACACTAATATTATTACGGGGCTGTGCAAGAAGGGTAAAATAGTTGCCGCACTCCTTTTCTCAGGAAAGGCAATTGAAAAACGATTATTATCTCCAAATCCTGCTGTGTACACCAGCTTAGTCTATGGACTTCTTAAGCATGGACATTCAAGAGCGGCTTTCTATATTTTTGAAGAAATGCTAAGCAATTGTGTGGAGCCTGATACTATAGCATTCAATGTGATTATAGATCAATACTTAAGGAAAGGGAAAATGTCGGAGGTCAATGATATTCTGTCAACAATGAAGAGTAAAAATGTATGCTTCAATTTGGCTACTTACAACATCCTACTACATGGATATGCAAAGAGGAATGCAATGGCAAGATGTTTTATGTTATACAAAGACATGATCAGAAACGGTTTTCTACCAGATAAGTATTCATGGAACTCTCTTATTCTTGGGTATTGTAAGTCGAAATCATTTGATGTTGCTATTAAAATTTTAAGATGGATAACACTGAAAGGTTTCATAACGGACTGCTCTACGTTTAACATGCTTATTTCCAAGTTCTGTGAAAGGAATGAGATGAAAATGGTCTATGATCTGTTATATCAAATGAATCAGTTTACAATAATTCCCAACGTAGATACATACAATGCTCTTTTTAATGGACTCATTAGAACTAGCGAATTTGATAAAGCCCATCATATTTTGCAAGCCTTGTTGGAAAGTGGTTCTGTTCCTACAATTAAACAATATATTACTTTAATCAATGGTATGTGTAGAGTTGGGAACATAAAAGGAGCATTGAAACTTCAAGATGAAATGAAAACATATGGTGTCAGCTCCCACAATGTTGCAATGAGTGCTACTGTTAGAGGGCTTGCACATTCAAAGAAGATGGAAAATGCTATTTGGGTTCTTGATTTGATGCTTGAGAGGCAAATCATTCCAACTGTTGCTACTTTCACTACATTAATGCACGTCTATTGCAGAGAAGCTAATGTTGCAAAAGCTTTGGAATTGAGGAGCACAATGGAACATTGTCATTTGAAGCTTGATGTTGTTGCGTATAATGTTCTTATATCTGGCCTTTGTGCTAGTGGAGATATTGAAGCAGCTTTTAAGCTTTATGAAGAGATGAAACATAGAAATCTTTGGCCTAATACGTCTATATACATTGTTCTTATTGATTCTCTCTGTGCTGGAAATTATCATACTGAAAGTGAAAAACTTTTGAGGGACATACAAGCTAGGGAACTGGTTTCTTTTAATTCATGTGGAGGAACCAAAAGATTGAATGAATTATTGATTATTGCTAGGAAAAAGTTAATTCATTTGAGAAACAAAATGAGAAGAAAGTTTGGTTGATCGCATTATACTTTTTCTTTTCCAGAATATATGTTGACTGATGAGGCTGAACCAACAGTTGTGTTACTCATTCAGACGCGATATTCCTGTATGGTTTGTATTACATTCCTCCAGTATCATTCTTTTGGTTTCTCGAAAAGTTGATTCTTATCTTTTAGTATACTTCATCCCTTCTGAACTCTTTTTTTGGTTACTCTGCTTCAGTTTGTACTTTATATGAACAAAATTCCTCTTCTCGGTATAAGGTTGTTGGCAGTGTTAAGAGAATATACATTCACAAGGCTTTTAGTTTTGATCAGCTTCTTTAGTTTCCTTCTTAACTAAATAATGTGGCAGAATTAGTATGATATATGATCGTGAAAATTGCATTTTTAACTCAACAAAGAAGCTTTTTGCAGTAAAATAATTAGCATTGTTAACTATGAGCAGAGTCTGTCAATTATCACGGAAGTTATAATGGCTGATATTCAAATCTGAATTTTGCAGGTCTGTTCTTTCACTGGGTCAGTTCAATTTTCCAAAATATGTTCCCTCAGTCAAACTGTGCTCTCAGTTAGAATCCTGAGAGGGACACCTGCACCCGAAATCCTTGTATGCCCCGGGCTTTTGTTTAGAGTTTCTGGTAACACTGAATGATACTTTACATTTTGGGTCTCTTGCATTTATCATATCTTCTATACAAATTTTTCAGTGTCTGTTGGTGACTTTTAGCAGTGTTATCGAAAAATGATCACGGAGGATTTTGGTGTCAGACTTTTTGATGGCCACCACAACAAGACAGTAGCAAATCGGGTTTTGAATGGCGGTTCATAACAGCCACATTGGGTTTCAGAGTCATAGTTCGGCGTGGCCATGACAGAAATTGTGAACCGGATGACACTGCTCTGCGTAAGGATGAAGAAGCCCATGTCAGTGCAACCCAACCCCATTCGAGGTACTGAAAACCTTAGTTTTTTTTTTCTCTTTTGTTTCTTTTTTGGGATAATGCATATTGGGTCAGCCCAATAGTGTTTCTCTTTAAAACAAAGGGTTGGGCCATACAACCCTAACAACCACATCGAAAAATTTAGGAAATTTACCATATATTTTGTTATTTTAAGTCTCGAACTGGAATTTGGTGATGATTTTATTTGATTTTATTGTTCTTTGAGTTTGTAGACATGATATTTGATTTTGAATGTTGTTTTGAAACCAAATATTTTAAGTTTTCTCTAAACTTTGCAATACAGAACATAACCTATGTCAATTCTCAAAGGACATTGATTGTATTCAATCTGTAATATTCTTTTCTTACAAATTGAATTAGGGGGTTTAGGGGTTGAAAATGTAAAACAGAACTTGAAAACCGCAACAAATTTGAAAAGTGTGTAATTTGAGGTTTTTTTTTCACTTGTAGGCAAATTTGTCTCCGTTATTACGAAAATGGGCAAATTTTTAAAAAATTACAAAAATAGATATATCGTACAGTCCTACACGTTTTCTAAAAGAGAAATCGTGCACCCGTCTCACGTTAATTGAGAAATCGTGTAGATGTCACACATTTTTAAATCAAAGTCTTGTTGACGTTAATTGAGAAATCGTGTAGATGCCACACATTTTTAAATCAAAGTCTTGTTGGGATTAGATGATTTCAAGCTGAAATCGTGCAAGGGTTAATGATTTCTATTGTAATCGATTACAAAATTTCGTAATCGATTACGAAATTGATTAAGGGAGTACACAAATTCATAAGAAAAAAAGTGTGGGGGCAACATTTTCTTTATTAGAAAACACGTGGGGTGACATTTTCTATTATTTCTAGTTGCGCCCCATTTTCCCTTCCAAAAGCCATCCAACAACTTCATTTTGTGGTACGTGAATAACATATATGCACTATTGGTCAAGCTATATAGGTCCTACTCTTATATCAGACCTTCAAACCAGGCGTAAGGTTTTCGAACAATCATCCACTACAAGGATCCATAACGAAATGGATCAACCAAGGATAAACCAAAAAAATGTTTTTACTTTCGTATTGAAGGTCATCATAGGAGTCCTAATCATTGCTGATATAGACATTGGCCCCTATGATGACTTTCAGTACGATAGTAAGAATACTTTTTGTGTTTATCCGGATTTGGTCGATCCATTTTGTTATGTGTCCTTGTAGTTGATGGTTGTCCGGAAGTCTTACACTTGGTTTAAAGGTCTGGTATAAAGTTAAGACATGTATAGCTTGATCAATAGTGCAGATGTGTCATTCACGTACCACAAATGAAATTGCTAGATGGTGGCTTTTGGAAGGGAAAATGGGGTGCAACTAGAAAATGTCACACGTCCACACGTTTTCTAATAAAGAAAACGTTTCCCCCCACACTTTTTTTCTTTTGAATTTGTGCACTCCCTTAATCAATTCCGTAATCGATTACAAACGCTTTGTAATTGATTACAATAGAAATAGTTAACCCCTTGCACAATTTGAACTTGAAATTGCCAACTTTGATTTAAGGTGTAGCACCTACACGATTTCTTAATTTGACCACCGGATTCAAAGGAAAACGTGAGAGGGGTCCACGATTTCTCTTTTGGAAAACGTGAGAGGGTGCACGATTTGCCTATTTTCGTGATTTTTAAAAAAATTGTCTATTTTCATAATAACGGAGATAAATTTGCCTACAAGTGAAAAAAATCGTAATTTGAAGATGGAAAGTCAATTTGTATATTTAAGAATCAAACAGTTCCTTTCATATATCCAAGTTTTAACAATTGATTTAATCAACTAAACCAATAACACGAATCCAATTAAAATATCATTAAATCTAAATATCGCTAAACCAAATTTCCTATCTATTTGGGCAGACAATTATATTTCAGGCCTTATCAATACAGCTGGTAATTACTGGGATGTACCATTTCCATTGGCAATTGATCAAGCTTCTGTGACTATCCGTGACTCTTCTAGTGCTTATCATTTGTCTCGGCAGTGTTCTTAACCCAAGCTGTTCAAAAGGATTCAAATTCAAAGAATGAAGCATCACCTTCTCTACTTCCTGGTTTTACCTTCTAAACCTTTTTCTTATACAGGAAGTACGTTGATATTTAGAGAACTGGGGATCCTGAGTTGAAATTGCTGCAACCTTACAAATGCTCGGTGTAAGTTAGAGCTGATTCAAGAATTACTGTTAATTAAGAATTTGAGACCGGCCTTGGCTAATAGGTACTGTGGAAATCTCTTGTTCCTTAAGTTACAAGTTGGTAAATTACCATTAATTTTCATCGTTCTTTACCTCCCTTCCCCAGGTATGTAAAAGCACTCAGAAGTTGTAGTACAAAATTATAGGAGATTATATTGTGGGAGAACCATCTTCAAAATTCTATAATCTTTGAAATCATTTGAAGCATACATAAAAATACTTAGAATGTCGTTTTACTAACTTAAAGCGACTCTGCCATACCATACCAGTGTGTAACTTCACTGTGTAAATGTATATCCCAATAACTCAAGGACAGCGAAATTGAACTCATTAAAAAATGAGTTGGAAATAAATTGAACTCAAGAACTCAGTAAAAAACCCTATAATCTTTGAAATTCTTGGAGCAGATTGAAGCCGAAATTTGGACAGTAAGAATGATGAATTACTAACTTAAAAAACAAGAGACGACGGTATCTGCGTTTAACTTCATTGCCTGTATGTATCAAGTTCACCGAAGCTTTGAAATGAATGAACTCAACTAAAACCTTTCAAGTTTCAACTTTGAAGACATTCATGTTGTTCACTTGAGGTTTTCTTCATCATCATTTATTTCAAAGAATGTGAGTACGATTTTACATACACCAGTTACATGAAATCCGCTGGAATAAACATTAAACAATAAATATACATTCATGGAATAAATTATGGCAAAGAAGGCGTGAGGGAAGGCTTTGTCACTTTCAGTTCTCCACAGTCACTGATATAAACAGTCGTAAGAGGCCTGTTCCATATGTTACGTGCATTCTGAGCCCTTCCATCTCCAAAAAATTCAGCCAAGTCATTAAACTGGCGAATTCTCTCAGATGGTTGGTAGGTAGGAATAGAAGCTATGGCTGTGATGACATCTAATCCTGCAATAGATTCATTTAAGTGCTAAGCACTTCGTTGGTGATAAAGATAAATCAAAATTCATATAATTTAGCACCCAAACAGGTAAAATATTTCAACATTCTCCCAACTGATTTCTGTCATCAGACAAATAGTTTAAAACACAATATGGTTAAGTGTAAGTCAAAATTAGATATTGGAACCTGGGAGGTACAAGACATATTCATCTTTTTTATTTTTGCTAAGCACATACTCTACACAATCAAACGCTTTGTGTAGAAGAATATATATGTTACCCTCCTCAGGAAAACCTCCTAATATATAGGAACAAGTTGAGTAGATATGACTCATAAATCTTCGGTTTAGTCCTGAACAATAACTCTCTGAACAGGCCTTTACTAACAGTCCCAACATACCATTAGTGTGCTGCCATGGTCGTGGAGTTTCTGTGTTCTTCATACTACCACCACTTTTCACTCAACCATAAGGAATTGCAAATATAACAGGCTTTGTCATAATAGATTCTTCCAATGATATTTCAAACAAGTATTTACATACACAAATTCTCAGAAATGATATAAATTACTCAAAATAAATAACATTCATAATTAAGAATAAAATGTGATAGGTGTTTTCAACAAAACAAGTAAAACACCAACAAAAGTCGTATACAAGTTTCCTAGACTGGAATTATCAGTCATCATTTTCTAAATTCAAGTTCTCTCTGTAATTTTCCCCATTATTACATCTATAGATTTTAGTTTTGGCATTGAGCTCGAATTGTACTAATTGTTATAAATTTTTAAAGTCAAGCACTTTAGCGAATTAAATTGAAGGTCCTCTCCAAAGCAGATACAAAGCTTCAAGAAATTATCATATTGACAAACTTCAGTATCTTGATTAAACAAACTAACATTATCATTAGCATTACCTTCGAGAACTGTTCCGAAGACAATGTTCTTGTTATCGAGCTGGGGGCAAGGTCCGGGTCCAGTGGTGATCAAGAACTCAACATTCCGGTACTCAGGGTCGAGCTTAATATCATCGTCGTCGTCGTTTTCGGAGAGCGATAGCGAAACGACGCCGGGTCTTGAATGGGTGAGCGCGAAGGCCTTGGCGTCGACGGTCTCGGTGTTGCGCGGCAGGTCGCGCGGCGGGCGGACTTCGCCCTTGTCGGGACGGCCCTGGCGGCCGGCGAGGAGGTACTGGCCGGGAAAAACCTTGTGCACGAGCGTGTTCTTGTAAGAAGATGACGTGGCGTTTGAGCCGAGACACACTGACTTAAAGTTTGAGACGGTTAGGGGAACGAGATTACCGAAGAGGCCCAAGACAACGCGGCCCAATAGCGTGGAATCGGAGCAGATGGGGGAGAGGGAGTCAGGGCGGTCGGGGAGGAAGTTGTTGGGGCAGAGGCTGAAATCCATGAAGACGCGATCGGTGACGGTCGGGGTGGGAGGAGGCGTAGAGGGGAGGGAGAGGGTGGTGGTGGTGGTGGTTGTGGTGGAGAGGAGGAGGAGGGAGCGCCGTGTGAAGTGGTTGTGGAGAGGGAGAGAGGGCGGTGGTGGCGGTGGTGGTGGGAGAGAGTAGGCCATCGAGCTTCATTGTTGGGTTTGGGCGTGGGATGGAGAACTTGCAGGGCTCTCTGTGGGGTCCACCTTGGATTGGATAAAAGATAATGCAAACAATAACAACGTAAGAAATTGCCAACTAATATATACCCTTCAAATTTTAAATAATTTTAATATTTGAATTCACACATTTAACGTTAAAGTTGTACAACATGAATGCATTTTCCTTTTTAATTTTAGTATTTTATCTCTCCTTGATAAACTCTATGAACATGTTGCTCTACTTATTACTTCTTCTTTTTTTATGAATATTTGTTAAGTAAAAGGAGTATATTGTTCTTCATTTTGGAGTAATCTAATCGATCATTTCTCTTGAAAAAAAGAATGTTACTTCTTACAACTTGATTTGTTTTACTAAAGTAAACACAATGTTTCAGTTATGAACATATTGTTAGGGAACTCTAGTAACTATTTTTCATATTGAGAGTGTGATTTAACAAATTTTTTCAATTGTAATGTCAAATATAAGAATTTTTTTTTTTGCAAAGTTAGTTTGAAAACAAATAGGTAAATTGTCTACCCACTAACGTGTACTAGTTCAAAAGGTTTTCTAAAACATTTTGGTAAAACTTATGCAAGAATAGATTGAAAAAATAATGTATGCATGCAATAGAAAGTATAACCAATATAGGTTTTATAGTGGTTCATTCCATTTACAATGAGGTGATACAAGTGTAGGTTTGAGTATATTCATCTTTGTTTTTAAAGTAAGAATTTTTTTCTTATCCTCATTCCCTTAGAATATGAAACTTGTGTCTCCTTTCTTCATATCTTTGTTTATATTCTCTCTCTATCTCAAATAAAATTTATTGACAACTACACATTTATTATTTTTATGCATGTTAATAAAGAAAGGACTTTAAGAATTTGAGGGAATTTGGAGGATATTAAATGGATTAATCTATAAACATGTAAAATGAAAAAAATATTTCTTTAATGAAATAAAACTTGGAACTAGAGGCAAAAGAGGAGATAAGTTTTTAGCTTAATGAGGTAAGGGCTTACACGATTGAAAACTCAAAATTAATAATCATACATTTTCACGTGACAAAAAAAAATAAAAAAAAATATTAAAAGATTATAAATTATCAAGTGTATGTCCTGTAAGCAATTTAACTCAATAAGTTTGATTTTTATGTCTCTTAAAATGTAATACATCGTTTTAATAAATTGGCACAAAAAAAAGTATAATTGAAATTACAATGAGAATAAAAATATATCGGAGATCTTTGTCAAAAGAGTGATTATTAAACGAGTCGAACATTTGAGAGATATAATTAAAATTGTGTATTGAAAGAAGGATTATTTAAATGAAATGAAACAAATGACCAAAGAAAATAATGAAAATATGTTAGTTAGGTATTTTATAAACTAAGGGTGTTATAATAATTTAAGATTGAGATGGGTATTAGGATAAGGACATGTTAGACATGTACATTTTCATTCTCGTACTATATTTGAAAATATGGATATAACCCACGCATAAACTCACACACAATCATTGGAGTAATTTTTCATGAAAATCAGAGTTGATACCTATATGTATGTTTATTTTTCATCCCTAATTACATTTAATTCTCCTTCAAGAAAACTTTGAAGATTTTCACTATAATCAAAATATTACAACAAGTTTGTTGTCTCTTTTAGCTTACATGAATGCACAAAGTCACTCATGTCTATTTCATTATCTCCCCTTGAGATAAGAGCACAAGTATTTTTTGACACTAAGTCAATTCTAGTTTTCAAGAGTATTTTATATTTGCTACTTATGGTTTACAAGCAAAGCTGGATGTTTGAAATACAAGGCTTTCAACATTCAAAAGGTTATATAAGATCTAAGTAGAAAGAAAGGTTAGTTTATATAAAGGACAAGCTTGAATTGAGCTTAAAATCCACTTTGAAACTTTTTTACAACTAGGCCTACCATATGCTCATAGGGGGTTGTTTGTTTGATGGTTCTTCAAGTAGGTTCACAAAGAATTTTGTAAACGTTTGAAAGTGTTTAACTTTGCACTAACAACTTTTACTGTTAAGCTCTTCTCATTTCGTGAATGACAAAGTTTTTCTTTGCAACTACTTCTTTTATTCTAACAACAACAAAGTGAACATGTAAATTCAGAAAAATGGGTGTGTGTCAAGATGTTATTAGATAAAAATGATAATTCATGCATGACATCATTAACTATAGTGTGTTACCCCATCCTTTCACCTTATCTTAAAGCCTTCTCTTTTTTCTTTTCTCATCCTATATGCTTTCCAATTTTCAACAAAAATTAGTATGTCCTTTTAGAGAGGTTGTGGTTTGCCCATAAGATACATTCATTTACACTTGTAACAAAGACTATTTCAACTCACTAGTAGAAAAAATTTAAAATGAGTGGAAAATAAAGCTCTTGTGGAAATAATTAGCAACAACATAAACACATTTTGCATGCAATTGGAATCCTTATTTTGCTTCAACTTTGCAAAGTGTCAAAGACTAATAAGACTGATTCTCCTTCCCTAGACTTTGCACCATAGATCAATTACTCTACGACATTTCCCCTCTAATTCATCCTCAATTGGAATGGTCACTGACTACCTCAAATGATTTCACATTAGAATGTCAAGAATAAGGGGGAGATTGAAAATCAAAGGATGACTCACATTGCAATTAAATGCAATTGAGAAGGAAATATGTGAAAGATACCATTATGCCCAAAGGGTTACGTTGAACACATAATTCATTTTATTATTATAAACTTCAAATTTCGCATAGATGAGTGAAAGGATGAAAAAGAGACACAAAGTGAAAAATTGCATATGATAGTAAGTTTAAGTTACTCTATGATAAGTGTTTGATTTACTTGATTTTATACGTGTTTTCTACACTTGAATTGCATATAATTGACTTAACTTGAAATGAATCAACCCTACAGTGTTGACCATCAAGAAAAGGGTATGGGATAGAAGAAAACCCTCCATGTAAGGAAACCCCAAGTGTTGATCATCATGACAGGAGCTAAAGCCATGCTTTAAAACTCAATAAAAACGTAGTCATGCTTTGTTTCTTGTAACAAAAATTTAGCTTCTTTCTAGGATTTATTTAGACACTTTTCTTTGCACTTATTGTAATATCATTGTGAGAGACATGGGAAAGGGACAACAACTCCTAATTATTATAGATGGATTTATCATTATGAATGTTGGGATTGAATGTAACTCTTTTGATTTTCTATATTTGTATTGATTTCTATATATTCAAATGTTTTATTCATGTTATTGGTTTGGTTTGCATTACTTGTTTGGATGAACTGATCACTCATCTTATTTCACTAAGATAGATTGAGTTGGAAAACTAATCTAAGTTTAAGGTCCAATCAAATCATCTACTATTGTTAGATGTTACGAATAGATTTAACTATTTTAGCTTAGTATAAAGTCTTAATCTCAATACAATGATTAATTCGATCAAGTATTGAGGAATCACACTAAGTTTGAGCTCCTTATATTAGTCTGAGTTCCTTATATTATAAAGTCAAAGAATTGATTTAGAAGTAGTCAAGCACTTTCAAGAACATTGAATAATGGTTTAACATGTAGTAAATCACTAATAATGCACTAGGAGTAAATTCGTGAAATTCAATCTCAACTCGCTCATTCTCATTAGATTTAGTTAACTTTAATTAGCATATACATTTTATTTATCTCGAGCAACCAAAACACGATTTCATTACATATGTTGCAATTGAGTGAATACACTTGCTGGAATTTGATAAAGAGATCAACACTCTACCACGTCATTAAGGTTTAAATGTCATTAACATAGGGAAATAAATGACTATTTTTAAAGTAAATTGGAACCAAATTAAATGCTTAAAATATTACAACTAAATTGAGAAAATATAATAAAGGATATTAATTTTATTCATTACAAAAAATATTACTATATTCTATTTTTAGTACAATAAAAAAAATTGTAATCTTTGTACAAAATTTTTAATTCTGCTAATTTTGATTGAACTCTGTTAATGTTTAAATAGTTAAACACATGATTGTCTTTTAGTAATTGTCACTTATGGTTATTAAAAGAAATAATATTAGAACATTTAACTCTTTATTTATTACTGTATAAATCTAAATTTGTTTATCGTTTTCTTTTAATAAACACACGTGACAATTATTAATTAAACTGTATTAATTGAATTCAAACAAAACTAATCGAATTCAAAACCAAAGGAACAAAATTAAAGTTATTATATTAAAACTATATATATCTTTTCTCTTTTATTGAACGAAAAACACACTAATATTAAACTTTTAGATTTTATTTTAGATGATAATAATTAAATAAAAAGTAACTATCACTAAAAAAACATAATTTTAGTTGGGGTTTTTTACTTGGGAGTATAATAACCTCCAGTAAAAGTGGTATACCTGAGGTTTTAAAAAATGTCGGTAATACTAGAGGTTTTTAAAAAAACCCCATTAAGTACCTGGGGTTCTTCAAAAAGTACTCGTAAAGTTTAAATCCTAATTTAATGTTTAATAGACAAACCTCTTTCTTTATTTCTTTCGCGTGGCTACCATGTTAACCTAGAAGAAATCAAAATAGAATCGCGTGCCTCCACTGTTCTTCTCCACCGTTCTTCTCCACCATTATCTTCTCCACCGTTCTTTTTGTCTCGATGTTTAAAGTTTAAGGTAATGAAGATCGATCTCCCTCCTTCCAATATCGTCTCCCTATTTCGTCTCCCGACATTTTATCAATCTCCTTATTTCATTTTTGATTTCATCTCCATATTTCGTCAATTTTGATTTCGATTTCGTTTTCGTTTCGATTCTGTTTCCCTTCATTACTAATTGCGATCCTGTTTCCCTAACTCACTGCTTATTTTGCCATAGTGCCATAGCCACTACAGTGTGATGCAACATCCACGACAGCCACGAACATCATCGTAATTGTGATTACTACTTTTGTTCAGGTGTTTCATATCAAATTTTGCTCTTTATTTGGATACTTCCTGCTATATTTCTTCCCCTGTTTCTTCTTAATTGTCATTATTTGCACAACCAATTATATAGGATAATTATATTGAGGAAGAAATAAGCAAGATAAAAGTCACACGTAACATTCAAAAATTGAAAACTTGCGAGTGTGAGGAAAAAAAAGGTGGGAACCTTAAAATGTGAGGGATGTTTGTTTCAGTTTTGACATTCTTCAACTGTTTTGGGAACCTTAAAATGTGGCCTTACCATATGTGAATGAAGAAAAAAAATGTAAACATTTGTGGCAAGACACAAGATACGGGCACGGTGGGTTGTGAGATTTTGTTGTCGTTGCAAAAGAAAGGAGTAAGATTGAGAGGAATATGAGAGTGGTTGATGTTGCTGGGTTTGCGTGAGTGGAGGACATGTTTGGATAGAAAAAGAAAAGAAAAGAAAAAGAAAATGGGTTGACGAAGGAAGAAGAAAGAAGGAAGAAGGAACTGAGTGGGTGTGAGAGAGTGAGTGAACGAAGTTAAGGTTTCTACATTGACATCCCAACTCAATGAAATGAAGGCAATGGTTAATTTTTTGGTACAAAATTATCAAGGAGAGTTGCCTCATGATTTTACTATGCATCATGCACCAACGGTAATATTTAAATCTTGATTAAATTAATATATGTTTGATATTATTATTTGGAAAGTTATTAATTATCATTATTTTTTATATGTTAAGTATCTGATCAAGGAAGTGTTCCTAACGAAGAAACAAATGATCAACATCCAACACCGCATTAGATGATATTTTTCGTTTACTTTTGGAATTTGTCGACAAATATGCTTCTAGGAAACTTTTGGTTAATTTTGCTAATGGGGAACAACTCTAATTTCCTTTAATATTTGGTTTATTGTAGGTAGATACTTTCAAATGCTACCTCTCCAACACTTATTATATTAAGAGCATTATGACTACTAGTACCATTTGAATGAATATTTGCATTGGTATCATTTGAATGAATATTTGTATTGATTATTTTAAAGTGGCTTTGAAGTTTTTGCTTTTTAGTTAATGAGATGGTTATGAAAATGAGTTCTTTTTGTTTTGGTTGTATTGTCAAATGTAATCATCCTCTAAAATAATAATGAAAACCAAAATGTTAAGCAATAAATAGAAAATTTCATAGAATAAAGTTCTTTTCGTACTCAAAAAATTAACTAAACAAATCAATTATCAGGAAAGTACAATTTTAGCATTATAGCAATGTTATAACAATATAAGCACTAACTTTTTCATATTAATGGGGTTTTCGAGGAATTAACGAGAGTTTTTGGAACCCCATACATTAGTGGGGGTTTTCAAAACTCCAGACAGTAACGGGGGTTTTTGGAACCCTGGCATTAACGGGAGTTTTCGAAACTCCAAGCATTAACGGAGTTTTTCGGAACCCCAACATTAACTAGGGTTTTCAGAATCCCATGCATTAACGGGGTTTTCAGAACCCCGACATTAACGAGGGTTTTCGAAACCTCAGGCATTAATTGGGGTTTTTCGGAAACCCTTGCATTAACGGGGTTTTCAGAATCCCATGCATTAACGGGATTTTCATAACTCCCGTTAATATCCAGAGTTTTCGAAACCCCGGTAAGTTGCGCTACTTCCAAGGGTTGCTAAAATCCTCCGGTAATCCGTTAGCCACGCTTGCTTTTCTAGGAAAATTTCAAATCCCTGATAAAATTATTAGTGGGGGTTAAAATTCCAGAAACGCCAAATATAATTTCGCTAAAAACAATTATTTTTGTAGTGTATTAATTATTTTGACTCATTAAAAATTCAATTAAGTGCATTCTATTCAATAATAATTTGTTAATAACTTTTAGGATAAAAATTGAATTTATTCGGAATAAATATTAAATTCATTCCTCAAAGTTAATATTAAAATATATTTTGAAGGAAATTTAAAGCTATAAATTTTGAAAACAAAAACAAATTTGTTAAGAAAAAATAATTTGAATACAACGGTGAATAATGAAGAGATATTGTAGGATGTGTTTGAAAACATTTGAAAAAAATAAAATTGATTCTATTTAACGTAAAAAAATTAATTTTAGTTGATGAAGAAATTAAACAAAGTTATTTTTTTATGTGAATTTTTCATCTACAATTAATTTTAAAAATTGATTTTGAATATTTTAAAACAATTTATCCACCATAATGATTTTAAAAATTAATTTTGAGCCGTTACAAAATGAAACGAAAGATGCGTAATCTCGTAATTGCGTTGGTTGGTACTACTCATGTTTTGGATTACTTGTGTATAAACAGGGAAATCTCACTTTATCAGGCGATGTCAATGGTTAAAGCTGACATTGCACTGTCTCGATCCATTTCTAAAGCATCCATGCACAATTCTATTTCTCACTTTCATTACTTTCCATCTTTTTTCTTCACATTCCATCACATCCTTCAAATGGACAATCTGGGTATGCTTGCTGTGTTAATACATGGCTCATTACAGAGGGGTTCAAAATAGTTTAACTTGTGAAGAAGAAGAATAGGAGAGAAGACGCTGAATGATTATTTCAACGAGTGGTAATTGTGGTAAAACTATTAAAATGGTGTAATTTTTATTTTCTCAAAATTATTGAAATCGATACATTTAAAAAATTATGAAAATAAATATTTCATGTGAACTTGATATGATTTTGTCCTGAGAAGATTACGTCAGATTTACATAGTATTTTTAAGTTAAAGTGGTTTTTAAATTTAATTTTTAGTTCAATATTTTTGAAACTGAAACCATATTAAAATATTATAAAATTTTAATTTTAAAAATATTTTAAACTAAAATTATATTTTTTTATCACAATTCTAATACGATTTACCGTCTGTCAATTACTAAAAATTTCAAAAAGAAAATAACCGGTAATTGCAGAAAGAGAGTGGTAGTGAGGTGAAAGTGGAGTGGACCACTCTCATCAATCTCACCATTTTTCCTTCTTTTATGTTTTTGTCTTAACCTAGAATCATGAGTGGGGACCACCAAACAGTTCCGCGTGACCTCTGTCTCATTTTCTCTCTCATCTAACAAATTGGTCGAGAGCCGCCGGCACCTCTTCTCTTCCTTCCTTCTCTGTTGACAACTATTCATCTTCAATCACTGTGCTCTGTTCTGTGTTCTGTTCTGTTGGGTTCAGTTGCAGGCCCACCACCCTCTACCTCGCAACCTGATTCATTCACCTTAGGCCCGCACTTCTAAATCTTGTGCAGTACTATGTTGTGGTCCATGAAACCTCGTTAGGACACGTGTTGTTCATGGGTGCTCACGTCGTTTTCGGGTTGGGTAGTGCCCAGCCCACACTACTGCTACTCCTCTCACACGTCCTTTTGGGGTTTGGGTCCGCCCAGAATAATGCTCTTTCTTTTAGCTTAAGAAAAAAAAATTATTAACATATAAAATTGGAATCATTTGTTCTTAAGTAAAGTAGAAAAGTAGAAGTAAAAATATATATATATATATAAAAGTTGTACAGTTTTATATATTATATACACATATACAGAAATACATCACAAAATAAAAGTCCCACAAATTAGTTTTCAATTTTCTCATTAAAGAATTAATGATAGTTGCATCTCTTAGAATTATTTTATGAAGAAAACGTTGATTGAGAGACTAAATACATTTTAAAAAAAAAAAACTATTGGAGTGAAAAATAAAATCTTTTCCTACTTCATTTTTATTTTTGTAATTGGGAGGATGATAAATCAATATGTGATAAACTAATTGAATTTTAGATTGATATATATTTATTTGTGTGTATTTATGTGCGTGGACGACGTGGTCTATATATATTTTTGGAATATTTTTCTCATATATTTTTGGGAATTTTAAAATATGAAACAAAACACTTTTGATGAAGTAAATTTCCAAGTCTTATTGTTTCAAAATTCTATTATTTTCATATATATCTAAAAATAAAAAAAAAATAAAAAAAAACTTGATATTATATTTTATTTATTTCAACAATCCACTGTTTTAGTTATCTTCATTCAAAAAATGAATATGATTTTCCAAATAATATAGAATTTGGATCTTTCCACCATGTTTGAATGATTTGAATATGTGTAATAAAATATAAAAAAGTTGTATATAATTTGATAGACACTGTTTCCATATAATAAATAGTCTCATAGTTAAATAAATTTAAAATTATATATTAATTATTGAAATACTCTTTAAATGTAACTTTGTACTCGTAGTCACAGCAAAGATGAATAATACTTAAGGATGAAAGAAATTCAAAATCAAAACATTAACATCCATCGGTGGAAAATAATTATAATGACACTTAAAACTCCTTTTCACCTATTGTTTTGAAATTACTTTGTTAATTTATAAGAAATATGAGGTTTTCAACAACAATTTAAATAGGACTTACATAAATAAAATATGATAAAAATTGTAAAGAGAACTATAATTATACATACTTTACCGTATGTTCACATTCTATTTAAATTTATATGTTATTACATAAACATGTATTGACATAAATACAAATCTTATATTCGATATTAACGCATTCAACAAATAATCAATACGATGAAAATATATTTGAAAACTATACAAAATACAATATCTTCTCATAATGTAAAATAAGTTTAAAAAATGTTCAAAACAAAAGTAGTAGAGAAACTAGAAGTACGAGAAGGGAATTAGTGTAACAACACAATCAATGACACTTTTGAAGGATGATAACACAACTAATAATAAAGACAATGAACGGTGACACGCAATTTTACTCTAACTACCTGTGATAAGATAATGAGATCATGTGAATTATGGTGATAAAAGTGAAAGATAACCAACAAGAAAGAAGGAAGAAAAATAGAAATAAAAAAAATAAAAGAAATGTAAGTATAAATTATTTAATGTAATTATATTTTAAATAATATAAAATTCATATAATGATAGTTCTTTACTGAATATGTACAATAATGAACTAATAATAACCATTATAAGAGAGTATACATAGTTAAAAAAAAAAATCGGCATATATCATATATACAACTTCTATTAAAAAGTAATCACTATTACATATTTATATTAATTAAAAAAAATACTATTTATCAGTTTTTCTATAACAATCCCTTTATAGTTGTTGTTGTCTGATATTACCAAATAATATTTGTGTATTAGTGATTAAATGTTAACAAATACTTTCTTCATAATATTTAATTAGGAGGCTATTATTAATGTATTACTGTATTTAGAGACTATTGTTATTGAAAACAATTAAAATTCATACTGCTCATTTTAGAGTTTAACTATATCTTATTCTTAAAAAAAAAATCATGATGTTCAAGCTACCATAAAATATTAGATTTCAAGCGTTGTTATATTGAAGTTTTATCTTAATAACATCTTATAAAATGTTATAATATACGAAACGAAACATAATTCTAGTTTTACAACAACACTAAAATATCTATGCCATGATATCTAAATTTTGTCTGTTTATGAAGAAAAGAGAGAATACTCAAATGAATATGGTAAAAAGAGATATTTTCCTTTGAAGAAAGAAAAAGAAAAAAGAAAAAGATGGTTATACAATACAGAAATATAAAAAGGCACCTCCTACATAGACATTATAATTATTGGATTTTTCACTTGCTAAATTATTTGAAAGTATCTTTATATTTAATTTTTGATTTTATCTTATATTTTGTTTCTCTGTAATCCAGTTGTTGTAACACAGTGCATAGGACAATCTAGATGAAGAAGGTGCGTGAAAAAGTAAATTGTGAGTTCCCAACAATCTAGATGAAGAAGGTGCGTGAAAAAGTAAATTGTGAGTTCCCAATAATCTGTCGTATAAAGGGTCCTCTGCGCTGTTTCCTGTACCTATAATTCTTAGATTGCTTACTATTTTCCAATCTCGCGCCAATCCCTACGATGCACCTACCCTCACCTATTTCCCACTCTATTCTCTGCCTAAACACAACCTTTTTTTTTATTTATTATTATTATTTATCACTGTGTTGTGCAGTTAGGACTTTGCACTGCTTCATCTCTTCTCAAAAGTCCGCATCTTTGGATTATAATAATTTCCCATCAAACAGTAAAACCGATATTTTGTCCCTATTTTTAAACATATCTTTGCCTATCACAAACACTAAGAACACGTCGGCACACAACTGTGTCCTCTCTCCCAACCATTTCCTAACACCAAACATTACTTAAAACTGCAAATAGGATTATTCTATTATCATAATCAAACAAAATTAATATAATTATTATAATTATTCTGGAGTTATTAGCTGCCTCCAACATCATTCATCAAACCTTGTCTTATTACACCAAAATCTCCAATAAGGTGGCACCACAAATCCCTCCACGTTATCACCAATCCCACCCTCCATCCCCTCCCTCTTCCTCGGTCTTTGTGTTAAAGCTTCCAAAAGTCTTCCCCTTCACCAAATCCCTTCTTCTGACTACTCCCTCCGATGCTCCAAGCTCCGGTTTTTTTCAGTATCATGAAATCCAATTAAATGTGCTGCCGGAGGGAGATACAGTGAAAGAGAACACAAGATTAATCAATTGGGTATCAAAATAATGGCTTTTCACGACCATATGGCGCATGAAATCACTTTTCAGCCCTTCACGGAGGACCACCAGCAGATGGGCCAGGGCAGAGACATGCAGCGGCTGCTCCCGCTCTCCGCCGGAGCACCCACGTGGCTGAACGGCAGCAACGCGGCTACGCTTCGGCAGCAGAATTTCCTCCACCTGCAGCCGGAGTCTGCGACGGCGCATCCTAACGATGACGTTCGGGGGAGCATAGATCGGAACCGGACGGAGAGCAACTCGGAACCGGACGATTTGGCGGAATACAAAGCGGACATTCTGGGACACCCGCTTTACGACCAACTCCTGTCGGCTCACGTCTCGTGTCTGAGGATCGCCACGCCTGTTGACCAGCTTCCACGGATCGACGCACAGCTTCAGCAGTCGCAGCGCGTAGTTGACAAGTACTCTGGCCTTGGAAACGGCGTCGTCGATGACAAAGAGCTTGATCAATTCATGGTTATTTTGCTTTCTCTCTCTAAACCTATCATTATTTGCTTGGTTACTATAGCTTCATCAACCCTACTCTATGATTAAGGTTGTTGTTTTCTGTTCCGGTACGCTAATCTAATCCACTTCCCAATGAGTTTAATGATTTGATACAAGACTTTGCTTGTTTTCTTTCGGTTGTTTCTTTCTTTTCCAAACTGAGCTGCTTTTTGGTTGTGTGAATTTGTGATGCTTTGACTAATGTCATTCGGCAAGCATTCTATACCACTTGGTGTGTGTTGGATTAATAATTATATTATTAATTAATGGTTTCATGTAATAAATTTAGTATTATCTTCCATGACGGTACTATTTTAGTCTTCAACTTGAGTGCATTAATCATCTTGTGCTTGTTTTAGTTCTTTTTTCTCTCTTTATTTATTGTATAGCCTTTTTTTTTTTTTTTTTATGAAGTTTATGTATGACTATAAATGCCCCTTCTCATAAGTCAAATCCTTTGTGTTTTAATTGTACTGTTTATTCGGCTAAGCTTAGAGGACCTTCCTGTCCCTGATTTTCCGGAATTTGTTGTCTGCAGTTTGAAAAAAAATAAAATAAAAGAAAACAGTGACCTATTGTAGGTGCAGAATTCACCAAATGGACAAAAAGAAAACAAGAGAGAGGGATAGAAAAAGTAACATCTCTTCTACACATTGGTCGGTTGTGCTAGTAGCGAGAGTAAATGAATCTGATTTGTTTTGGTGTAATGTAATAAAGAGATTAAAGGGTGCATGATGGTCGTGTTCCCTCGAATTCAAGGAGTGGTTTCTATCTTCTAGAATCTTAATCTTCCCTCTTCTCTTTGTTCATTCTGGCTGAATACTTAATGTGGTAGTTAAGAATTCTTAAATTCTAGTATCTTATGTTCTCACATAACAACTGAAAGAAGCTCTCTCACCAAGTCTTGTCAACCCTTTCCCCCTCCCATACGTTACTTGTTTCTCAACGGCAAAATAATGAAGTCATGGGACCTGTTATTATAGTTGTCTTCCAGTGAATAGCTCTTGGTCTATCTATTTATTATTCACGCACTACTTCATTCATTTTCAGCCTTTCAATATTCAAACTTTTCATAACACAAGAGAAGAAGCAAAGATGATGAACAATTTCAGTATTAAAATGTCTTCAATATTTAATTAATGCCTATGCTATACCTTGCATTGACCCAGACATATTTATTACGTACCTTATTAGTACTATAACTATAGTTCTTTAGTAAGTCACACCAAAATAAAAACAAACAGAAAAAAAAAATAGAATTTTTGAATTATGACATATTCCATTTCCCTTCTCCTAAATGTTTTTAGTTAGTTCAGTTTTCACGTTGTGCGTGTTTCACATATGAAGCTTCTTTACAAGTTTTGGTCTTTGTTTTTGATGTAGACGCATTATGTTATACTGCTCTGTGCTTTCAAAGAACAACTGCAACAACATGTTCGTGTTCATGCCATGGAAGCTGTTATGGCTTGTTGGGAGCTGGAACAATCTCTTCAAACCTTGACTGGTACGATTCAACTATTATAGAAATCTTTGTTTGAATCCTCCATGTTAGTTATTGCACTTTATAAATTGTTACTCTCTTTGTTTGCAAGAGGGTATATAGGAAAGAGGAACAATAAATATAGTTAGAGGCTTATTTTTAGCAATTCTCTCAGGAGGTAAGGTAGATGGGTCTATTTCACTGAGACAAAAACATGATGTCATACCATGTATAAAACTTGAGTGAATAAATTAAATCCAAAAGAGAAAGAAGTTCAGTGAACAAATTTCTATAAATAAAAGTCTGTCATCATATTTAGTAAAGTATAAATGTTGAAATAATAAATTAAACGTTTCTTAAGCTTTTAAGAGTGTTTTTAAACTGGATGAATCATTGAAAACTAATTAAAATAATGGTTCAAGATCTAATAATTTAGTAATATTTTTTAATTTTACAATGATGTAATGGGCATAACAAGTAAAAACATATTTGTTTGAATATATTTCCAGTTCCAACTTGTAATTTTACAATATTTTTAAGGTAATAAATATTAAACAAAGTTATTAAATAAACAACATGCCATTGTGGGAAATGAGATGTCAACCTAAAACATAAACAATATTCATCTGAATATCTCATCCTTAACAATCTGTAACGTATCTTTCGCCATACTGAGGTTGTTGATTCCTTTTTAGGAAATGAATGTGAAGTGCTTCAAAAGGAATCAAATTGCGAGTCCAGAACAACATTGGCTTTGGATTTTTAGATAAAAAAGAAAACTTTTCGAACTTTCCATTTTGAACCACTTTCCTCCATTTTTTATACCAGTTTTTTGGGCTCGGTTTTCTACACTATACATACCACTCTCGTGTCTGATTCCCTGTTGAACTGCTCTGACCAGTTACTCCAGTCCCATCTTAAAAACCAGGTTTTTAGAGTATCAACAATGCTGCATGCCAAAAATATTACATTATTTCTACGTTTTATTTGCTTCATTAGAAAAAAATGTTAAAATGTTAAATTATGTGATGCATTAAAAAAAATAATAAATTTTTCTCTAATGTATTATTTCTTATCCTTTTATGGTTTTAAATTTCTAAACACATTAAGACTTAAAAGTCTAATTAATTAGAAGGGTTTCCTGCATGTTGATGGAGAGGACCAAGCATGCATGCAGGAAAAATAAAGTTATAAGGGAACGTAAATTTTATCTTATAAACTGGTTTTGTGTTTTGTGTTGAATTAGGTTTAAAATCCAATTATTAACATTTTTTACAAACTTAGAGAAAGAAAACTAGGGAAACCATGTGTGAACATTTCCATTATTATTATTTGGTGCATGAATAGAAAATAGGTGGAAGATTTAAAATGAAGGTGCATGAACAGGTGTATCTCCCGGAGAAGGAACGGGTGCAACAATGTCAGACGATGAAGAAGACCAGGCTGAGAGTAATGCAAACTTATACGAAGGAAGCATGGATGGTGCTGACAGTCTCAGCTTTGGACCTCTTGTTCCCACCGAAACTGAAAGATCTTTGATGGAACGTGTTAGGCAGGAGTTGAAGCATGAGCTAAAACAGGTACTATGATTAATTCATGATTATATCATTGTTTTTCACAAACTCAAAAATATGGTTACATAACTGGTTGGTCTGGACCAGGGTTACAAGGAGAAGATTGTGGACATAAGAGAAGAAATTCTACGAAAGAGAAGAGCGGGAAAGCTCCCAGGTGACACCACTTCCCTTTTAAAAGCTTGGTGGCAGTCACATTCCAAATGGCCATATCCAACAGTAAGTTTACACATTACCACCAATAATCATTGTTTCAACTTAACAATAACGTGTTTAAAATTTAAAAATATGTGTGGACCATCTTCGTTTTCAACTTTGTTGTTTATAGTTTTTTGTGCCAATCACGATGAGGAGATAAGATAAGGTTATTATCCTTATGTAATTAAGTATAAGGATTAATGTTTGTTGATATTGTTGGGGTTTTTTGTCTCATCGATGATTGGTGATTTTTTGTTTCAGGAAGAAGACAAGGCAAGGTTGGTGCAGGAAACAGGTTTGCAACTAAAGCAGATAAACAACTGGTTCATAAATCAAAGGAAAAGGAATTGGCATACTAATCCTTCGTCTTCTAGTGGCTCCAAAAGCAAACGCAAGAGGTGAGTTTCTAGTTTATTGTATTCACCACCACATCATGCACATTATAATTGGAATTATATTAACACACAAAAATAAACTCTACCCCACAAATTTGTGGTGATACTACGAGGAAAGTAAAAGCCAGCTTTATCTTCATTAAAAATTCAGATGATTATTTCTAATACTGAAACCTTTTGACCCAGTGGTTGTAAGACCTATCATGGAACACACCAGTTTATTTATAATCTGATGGTTTTAGGATTGTTTCTTCATTTTACTTTTTCATTGACAGTTTCATTAGAAAAAAAAAAAAAAAAAAAAAAAAAAAAAAAAAAAAAAAGAGTAATCTAAACATAGATTTAGAAGCTGAATATGTTATTTTTGTTTGGGCAGTAGTGGTGCAGGTGAAACAAGTAACCAGAGCTTCATGTGAATGGACACCGAAAACAACAGATGGGAGCTTACAGGGAAAAACATGAAACTGAAATGTTTGGTTCAATTACAGAAAAACCTAGTACTGTTGTATATGAGGCTGCTGAGTTGATACCTGATATTGTTGCTGGCATCATCTATTGGGTTCAATGGGTATCTTTGAATGCATGCTGATACGTATTTGTAATGGATTTACCTAACTTCAGAGTTCTTTTCTTTTTTTTTTTACTTTTTAATAAAAAGCTAAAAATTCTTGAATATCCTGTTAATCACTTTGATTTTGTTTTATACCAATCTCGTGCGATGTATCCACTATTGATAATTTAATCAGTTTTAA
>Ga0214542_1002559_pt1 | contig 37554 bp, 35 predicted proteins | sample CNSS1metaG_FD_160096 | JGI IMG/M metagenome (GOLD analysis project Ga0214542, IMG submission 160096) | Root nodule microbial communities from cowpea collected in UCLA plant growth center, Los Angeles, California, USA - CNSS1 | ecosystem: Host-associated > Plants > Roots > Nodule | place: USA...
TATATATATATATATTCAAATCATCCACAAATACATGAAAATTCAGTGGCTACATCTAACCCCAACAAAAATGGGTTTAGCTCTCCATTGGTATGGAGAGCCAAGGCTTAGTAATTGGAAGTGGAAAAGGGAAGAGATACAAAGAGGAAGAAGGGTTAGTTCCCACTAGCCCCAGCAGACCTCAAAGAGATCCAAAACATGTTGCTCGAGCTCCAAACCGTCCAAGATGAGTTTCCCCTCGCGAAAACAGAAGAAAAAGGACCAACTTGCCACATCAGCGAAAGTGGTGTCTGGCGGAAGCCTCTCACCGCCAGGCGCTAGCTATAACATCCCAACCGGATATTACAGATTTAAATAATAAAATAAAATAAGAAATTAAAATTTCATTGATTATAAATCCATTTCACAAAAAAATGCAGGAAATTTCAAATTTTATTTCACTATAACAATAACTGAAACCCAAAATGGGTAATTTCCATTATAAAGTTAAAGTCTGATAATATAAGAGTTTACAACTAATTTAAAATCATAAAACATAAAAGTCTGATAAAATCTCCCAAGACTAGCTCATGCTCCATCTCTAAGTCTCACCGGATCCACCTGTAACATCATATGTTCCCGTGTATTGCGTACATGATCATCGCCAAACACAAGCAGATAGGGTGAGCTAATAGAATAAAACACATTTATATATATAACACAATCACACCAAAGGAATTTCATACTTTGATTTCATACCACATGGCCACAACCATGTTAACCGTGTTCTACGTCTTCTAGTGAGTACCTCAAGATGTCTTGTTGCCGTACCTATCGGCCATAACCGATAGAGCACTACGGGAAACCATTCTACGGATCACACACCGTAACGCCAGGTGAAGTTTCTAATACGTACATAGTTCGTAACGTCCCAAGACTACCAAACTCGTCAGCTAATTACTGAAGAGGGCAATCTATCTGGACCCATCCGTACGAGCCATAACCTGCACACTTACATCGACAACACTTGCCAACACTCACCAAAACTCAAGAGTTCCTCGTGTTCATCTGCCATCCCGAGCCACAACTCAAGAGATGCTATTTTGAGTCACACCTCAAGAGATGCTATTTTGAGCCACACCTCAAGGAATACCACGTGCTTAACCCCTATCCTGAGCCACAACTCAATGGATACGTTCTGAGCCACAACTCAAGGAACACCAACAAGCCGACCTTTAAGGTATCATAGAAACCTTGTAGACCACACACCACAAAGTAAGCAAAACACAATTCCGCTGCGACAATATCGCCTATTGTTGCTCACGAGCCGCCAAGCGCAACGTGCTTCCAGACCGCCTGGCGGGGGACACGTACCGCCAGGCACCAAGCGCCTTTGCACACTTTGCCTTTACAAGTATCGCCTGGCGGGACTGCCTTCACCGCCAAGCGCCACACTTTCCATTTACCTACTAGAATCATTGCTATCGCCTGGCGACTTCTATATTGCCGCTAGGTGCCACACCAGTACTTATGCAGTACTGGTGCTGGTTTGGATTCAGGCACTATTTGTTTGCATCCTTACTCATTTAGTCACTCAACCAATTCCAATCGTTCTGTCATAGCTCAATAACAGTGCCCACAACCCCCTACTTCCATCATGATTACTATGTCAAGAGTTCTCACTTCAAATCATAGTATTATTAGACCACTTAACCACCCTTAACATTAAGTTAATGCTATGTCTTATACCATTGATTTGAACACCTCATCATAGTCAATTAAGAACATTACGAATACCATACCATTCATTAAATAGTCCCATTTATCTCAATACTTTGTCCTAATCTATAGCTTAATGAGTACAAGTTTATTCATCTAAGATCTTACATGTATATATTCATGAACTCTTAATTCTCATCTCACCAGTCCATTGTAGTATTTTCTCTGTATCATCTAACTAATCCTCCAAAGATACAATTCCCCATTATTTTAAGTCATGCCAATTCCAATACATCAACATTAAACCTTAGTAACATATACCACAAATTTCCAATTTAGACCAATCCCTATAATATTCCTAACCCCATAATTTTACTGCACAAAACCCAAAGTTGGTTTCCTAACCACCATCGTGCACAAAACTTATAGAACCCGCTACTCTGGAATGGGTCCTGGCGGCTACTAAAGTGCCGTAAGACGGTCCCTACTTGTTCTAGGAACCCCATAATTCTCCTTGCACCTGCGAACCTTATCCCACACACAACAACCCTGATTTCAATCAATTACGACTCTATAGGTTACGCTCCATCGTTTAGGATTACGGTTCACCCCTAAACTTTTCCATATACGAAAATTCATTCACATTTTCCATTTAAATTAGTGCCACCATAAAAATCCCCAAATCCATGAACCCTAAAGTAATGTTCATACAAATTTCATCTCAATTAATCCCATATTCCACAAATTTTCAAGGATATATGATGTCTAATCATTCACAACAATTAGAACATGATTTCTCCCTGATCAAACTACTCCCAAAACACGAAAAACATACAAATCGAGCCAAAATTGGCTTGCATCGCTTGGCGGGTGTTCATCACTGCTAGAAGGGTATACTGCCATGCGTCGTCTGGCAAATAAGTTTGTGCTGCCAGGTGGTTCCATCTCTGGAACCCTCAACTACCCAGATAAGATGAGTTGAGTGATAGTGGTTCATCACCCGCTAGGCGATTTCTGGAAAATTCTAGAAATTGCAAAACTACACGAATTGACAGAGTCTATGCATTCAATTTATCATACATCTCATGCAATTATCAATACGAAAACAAAAGATACGGTCCCCTAACCTGGTTTCCTTGCTTAAGCGTTGGAATGTTTTTCAAGCTCTTGCGCACCATAAAACAATCCAGCCATTGTCTCCTTCCAAACCTACTACCAAATCCTTGCTATCCTCTCAAAAATCCAGAATACTCTCCCCTTACAACCCTTTTCTTTGGCAGCTCCAAAAACCATCTCTTTCTTTTGAAGATGGCAAATAAACTCGCCCTCGTGGGTATTGCCCGAACCCGTCCTTGTAACATCCCGACCGGATATTACAGATTTAAAATATAATATAAAATAAGAAAATCAAATCAAATTTATTATAAATCCATTTCCCAAAAACGCAGGAAATTTCAAATAATTTATTCCATAATAAAGATAACTCTAAGTTCAAATCTTCTTAAAATTCAATAAAATACCAAAACATACTCATAATAGATTACATCTTTATTCCAAAACCATAAATGATAAAACTCTATAAAACTGTTCCCATGAGTTTTCCCCGCTCTGTTGCTAAGCCTCACCAGATCCACCATAAACATCATCTGCTCTTGTGTATTGCGTACACGATCATTGCCAAACACAAGCAGATAGAGTGAGCTAACAAAATAAACACACACACATTATATATATATATATATATATATATATATATATATATGGCACAAATATACCAATCACACAATCACACCAAAGGAATTCCCTCTTTTGATATCACATCACATAGCCACCACCATGTTATTCATGTTCTACATCTTCTAGTGAGTACCTCAAGGTGTCTTGTTGCCATACCTATCGGCCACAACCAATAGAGCAAGTGCGGGAAACCATGCTACGGATCATACACCATAACGCCAGGTGGAGTTCCCATATACGAACATAATTCGTAATGTCCCAAGACTACCAAACTCGCCAGTCAACTACTGAGGAGGGCAATCTATCTAGACCCATTCATACTAGCCACAACTAGCACACTCACACTGGTAACACTCGTCAACCTGAGCTCAACTCAAGGGTTCCTCGTGTTCATCCGCCATCCCGAGCTCAACTCGAGGGATGCCATTCCAAGCTCAACTCGAGGAATGCCACGTGCTTAACCCCTATCCCGAGCTCAACTCATGGGATACGTTCCGAGCTCAACTCAAGGAACACCAGCAAGCCGACCTTTAAGATATCCTAGAAGCCTTGTAGATCACGCACATCATAGCAAGCATAACACCAATCTGCTGCAGCAAAATCGCCTGGCAGGGGACACGTACCGCCAGGCGCTACTGCTTCCAGATCGCCTGGCGGGAGACACATACTGCCAAGCGCTAAGCGCCTTAGTCTTCACTGCCACTACAACTATCGCCTAGCGGGACTTCCTCTGCCGCTAGGCGCCACGTGCCTTAGTATTTACTAAACTGCAGACTCCGCCTAGCACACCCCTCCTTACTGCCAAGCGCCACCATGATCCAGAACCCCCTATTTCTACGTTGTCGCTTGGCGGGTCGATCACCACCGTCAGGCGCTACACCAGTACTTCCGCAGTACTGGTTTTAGTTCAGGTTTAAACACACTTCACATCGGTTGCTCTCATTTGCTCTCATTCTAGAGTAACCCTAATGAAAAGAATTGCCATCTATAATGTTCCAGGCCTTATAGCACCTAACATGTGCATTCATCTCCTAATCATATAGACCATCCCAAGCATGCTCCAACAAAATATAAGTAGCAGCACTCTATCAATTTTAAGCACATAATCTTATGCCCCAATGCAATTTAATATTGACACCCATGCCTTCACCAAACCAATTCTCCATATATGACTAACAAATTGATAGAGACTTACCACATAACCCAATCATGCTTCATTAGAAGTTACTAGGAATTATCAAGAGGTTATTCATGCATTTTAAAGACCCTAAAATCAGCTATATTGAGTAACGTATATCTCTAGCTACTGACCTCCATATCAAATCTCCACCGTTCAAAGTGAAGAACCACATGTTATGGACCATCTGTCAAAATTTCACCTAAATCGGACGGTTAACGAACTAGAAAATGCAGTTTTATGAAAACTGCACAAACCAAAAAAATGGTGGTGCTTAGTGCCTAGAAGTGAGGAAGGTGACGCCTGGCGGGACTAAACTACCACCCGGCGGTTCTTGTTGCACGAAAAGTATGAAAAACAGCGTTTTTCGTGAATCAGAACACCATGTAACTCTGGTATGGCGCCTGGCGGCCAATTGGGTGCTACCAGGCGGTTCCTGCACCTGCGAACCTTACCCCCTTCACTACAACTCTGATTTCCATCAATTTATGACTCCATATGATACGATCCCAATTATTAGGATTACGGTTCATCCCTAACACTTCCCATTCATGAATTCATTCACATTTTCCCCTTAGATTGCTGCTACTATAAAAATTCCCAAATCATCAACCCTAAGATAATATTCCTATTGTTTCATCCAATTTAGCCATCAAATAAATGAATTTCAATGATGTTTGACATCTAATCACCCCTTAACCATTAAAATTGGCTTTCCCTCCGATTGGAGTCATCCCACAACACTCAGAACACCAAAATTGAACTAAAATTTGGTTCGCGTCGCCTGGCGGTTCAAACACCTCCGCCAGGCCCTTGATTAGAGAACCCAGAAATGGGTTACATGTTTGTGTCACCTGGTGGAACAGGCTTCACCACTAGGCGTTTCCTCAAAGGAACCCAGAAACACACAAACGCTATGAGCCGCCTAACAGCTATGGATAGCCCGCTAGGCAGTTTCTGGAAATTTTCTAGAAATTCAAATTTTAACAAACAACAAAGGTTCATGGAAATCAAACACATGTATATATCATACAATTCATGCATTAGCATAAAATTTAACGTGAATAACTCCCCTAAACTGGTTTCCTTAGCTTATTTTGAAATTGTTGTGAGTTCCTCCTTGATCACCAATGCTCTTCCTTTGACTCTATCTCAATGCAGCTCCTTTCCTCACTTAATCCTCACCAAACTCTCCATTTTCGTACTCCTCTCCCTATACATGACATTAAAAGTGGTATTATTGTCATTCAAAGTCCATCATTAGTTGTTTTTCCAGCCTCTTAGGCTGCCTTCACGTGGCTACCAGGGTTCCCAACCCTTCTCCTCTTTGCCAAAAATAAGTTTAACAAAAAGAAAGCTTAGTTTGATTTAACCAAGGTTCAAACCCCTAACCATGCCCATGTCAAACCAATGCACAACCATTTAACCAATTCATGTTTCGTGATGATCAATATAATTCTATGATTATATTATCACTCAACATGATCAAGCATATTATTAAAAATAATAATAATAATTAAATAACACATAAATGACATACATAAGCATATTATTAAAAATAATAATAATAATTAAATAACACATAAATGATATACATAAAACTTGAACCCAAGTCCTCTCATATAATAAAGTACTCTCAACCACTTAAGCTAGTAATTTTCCACGTTATACATGTCAGTATTAAATGCCATAAAGGCTCCCATTACCCGCATTTATTAATTATTTATTTATTTAATTAATTAAATTTCACGGGTCTTACAGTCCCTGTTTTGATGGGGAATCCCCGCATTGACTGGGTCTGGGTATGGGTATAGGTATGGGGAATCCCCGACTTTTTTAATTGGGTATGGGGATATACACATCCCCGCCATAATACCCGTCCCCATTTAAATTATTAAAATATTCACAATCAATTAAGTAACTACATATATATATATATATATACTTTCTATTTTTTATTTCTTCTAATTATTTGGTTTGTCATGAAGTTCATTCACATTTCTATATATTTTTCATCTTATCATAACCTTTATGTAATTATGTTAAAATGATGTATGTCAATTAATTTCTTTTTATGTCTCACATTTGAATATTTCTATTATTTTTCTATATTTTTATTTATTATATATTTTTCTTTCACATGAGAATGTTGAATACTCTTAATTTAAGTATTTAATAGCACAAACATTTCCTTTACAAGGTAATAACAAAGAAAAATCTTTACTTATTATTAATTTTTGTTTCATTTGAAGAACTTTTTTGTTTCGCTAAAAATATTTTTGTTATTTCTATATATGTAGATATTTCAAAAGTTTTCTTAGATCTCTAAGGTATTTTTCATCTTATCATACCCTTAATTGTACATTTGTTTTTCTTTGTGTGATTTCTTTCAATAGTCTCAAATTGTTTCTAAACATTAGTTAATTGTTTAATATTTTTATTTGTTGTTTATTTTCATCATGTAAAATATTATTTCGATATATTTTATCTAATTATTTTTTATTTTCTAACTCATTATCAATCATACTATAATTTTTTCACTATAATTATATAAATAACTTTTATTTACTACAATATACAAATTTAATGTAATTGCAATGAATATTTTTTATCACCATCCAACATATATTGGAGTTCAAAAGATACAAGATCTATGTTAAAATTTAATTATGTTTATTATTTATTCTTTGCGTCATTTTGATTAAGTGATGTATTATAACTTTTATTAGTGTATAAAAAAGAGGTTAATGATCATAAAACGAAATTTGGCATTTAACTTAGCTTAATGGTCAGTCAATGATTGTTTTATGATGGTTTTTCAGCCTCTCTTGGTTGCCCATTCATCTAAGGTTTCCTCTACCCTTTCACATTCATGGCAAAACTAATTTTGGCAAGTCAAATCAATGCACAACCATTCAACCAATTCATGTTTGGTGATAATTCCTATAAATATAGGATTATATTATCATGATTCATGACATTATTAAAACAATAATAAATTAAATAACACACAATTGGCATACATAGGACTTGAACTTAAGTTCTCTCACACAATCAAGTACTCTCAACCATTTGAGCTAGTACTTTTCCACGTCATACATGTCAAAATTAAATGTCATCAAGGCTCCCACTATCCGCACTTATTAATTAATTATTTATTTAATTAATTAAATTTCACGGGTCTTACACTAGTTATCAAACAGTTCTGAAACCTGCATGTACCGCCCGGCGGTGTCCAGATGCCACTAGGCAGTGAGCAATTGGAAGCCTAGCTGGCGCTTGGCACTTGCGTTGTGTCGCCAGGCACTTCCTGTTGCTTCCTTTTGATGACATTTTTTATCTTCTCCTTGCTATTCCAGGTCACTCATTTGTCTGGATTTTTGGATAAAGCTTCCAATCTATAAATAAACAAAAAAATGGGGATTAGTGGTATATTTAGATCAATGTAACCCAAAATGTATTTATTTACAAAAGTAAGGTAAAATTTGAGGATTAAGTAGGTTAAAAGCTTTGGAAGAGATGATTTTGCTAATAAAATGTAGCTTGGATAATGGTAAAAATTAACATTATCAACTCTCATAAACTTAGAAACTTGCTTGTCCTCAAGTAAAGAGGGTAACTTGGCAAAAAAAGACATCAATTCAGTCATAGTCTCCCAACTCAACAAATCCACAAAATCAATTCAGATATCATTCATGCATGCTCTTCTTTGAAAACATCTTAAACACAGAAAAGTTGATTCTAAGTTTCTACTATGGCGCCAAGCGATGAAGGTGTGCCGCCAGGCACCTTGCTCTTAGAATGCTCCCAGGGGTCAATTTTGCAGTTGTCACCAGGCGGGAGCGAATATGTCGCTAGGCGGTTAAGCTGTAGTGGTGGAATTTTGTGTTTTTGGCTCATGGTTAAGTTGGCTTTGACTCAATTGTGCTCCCACCAGCCTTTCACTCTTGCACACATCTTTTTCAAGCTTTTCCAACTTCAAATCAAGCATTCACACTCAAGCAAAACATTTAATTCACATAACACGTGCACAACTGAACTTAAGACATGAATTTACTACACAATTATGCTACTATTATTCTCACAAACAACCAATTTTACACTACCACATTCTATAATACATAAAGGTTGAACTCAATTCAAAATGCCACAACTAGCACATGCTATCACCATCCTAAAACTAAATATGCATGACAAAACTTAAAGTTATGCTACCATAGGTTCATAGATGCAAATTTAACACAAAGTTCAACATCTCAACAAACACAACAATCATACTAACATATTTCACACATGCATACAAACATCATACTAAATTAAAACCCTAAGTTAAAACAAAATGAGTTTAGAGTGTTGGGTTGCCTTCTATGAAGCACTTGCTTAACGTCACGAGCCTAACGTGTAAGGACTCTAGGCTTCACTGAGGTGCATGACGGTGGTAATCCTCAAAACTTCACTTCCCAAATAAGGCTTGGGCCTTTGGCCATTCATTACCCAACTCCTTTGTGAGGATGGGTCTTCAACTTCAATTACCCCATAAGCTTTCACCTCTTTGATGGTAAATGGGCCTGACCACTTGGATTTCAGCTTCCCCGGAAATGATTTGAATCTTGAATTGAACAAAAGCACTTGTTGACCGGTTTTGAAATCTCTCTTTACCAATTTCCTATCATAATAGGCCTTCACTTTCTCTTTGTAGCTCTTGGAGGATTCGTAAGCATTGAGTCGCATCTTTCCCAACTCATGAAGTTGCAACTTTCTCTTCTCCCCTAACAAGGATTAATCAAAATTCAAGAACTTCATAGCCCAATAGGCCTTGTGCTCCAACTCCACTGGGAGATGACAAGCCTTCCCATATACCCATTGGAATGAGTCAACCCAATTGGAGTTTTGAAAGTAGTCTTGTAGGCCCACAGAGCATCGTCTAACTTCAGAGACCAATCCTTTCTTGAGGAAGAAGTTGTCTTCTCAAGGATCCTCTTGATTTCTCTGTTTGACACCTATGCTTGTCCATTTGACTGAGGATGGTATGAAGAAGCAACTTTGTGTCTGACAATTGTAGTGCTCCAATACTTTCTTCAACCGAGCGTTGCAGAAGTGAGAACCTCCATCACTTATCAAGACTCTTGGGAAACCAAATATGGAGAATATGTTCTTCTTGATAAATTTGATGATTGTCTTAGCATCTTTTGTGGGCATGGCAACAACTTCCACCCATTTGCTTACACAATCTACAACCAACAAGATATATTCCTTGGAAAATGAGGAAGGCAAGGGGCCAATTTAATCAATACCCCAACAGTCGAACACTTCAACCTCTAGTATGTTTTGCAAAGGAATTTCATTCCTTCTGGAGATACTCCCTGTTCTTTGGCACTTGTCATAGTGTTTCACATATGCATGAGAACCCTTGAAAATGTTCGGCCAATAGAACCCGGATTGTAGAACCTTTGCAGCTGTTCTTTCTCCATTATAGTGTCCTCCATAGGGTGAATTGTGGCAATGCCACAAGATACTCCTTGCTTCCTCTTCAGACACACATCTCCTCAACAAATTGTTTGCCCTAATCTTAAAAACGTGAGGATTATCCCACAAATAGTATTTTGCTTCCCTGAAGAGCTTCTATTGCTGATGCCAACTCATATCCTTAGGAAAAACTCCAGCAGCCTTAAAGTTTGTTATTTCTACAAACCAAGGTCTATTAGACACTAGGAGCAGCTTTTCATCAGGAAATTCTTCAAACACTTCTTTCTCTAATATGGTCACCTCTTCATTCACTAGTCTTGACAGATGGTCTGCCACTTGATTTTCACAACCCTTTTTGTCTTTAATCTCAAGATCAAATTCCTGCAATAACAAAATCCAACCTAATGAGTCTAGGTTTAGAATCAGGTTTAGTGAGCAAGTATTTTATTGCAGCATGATCAGTGTAAGCCACTACTCTAAAACCAATGAGATAAGAACAAAACTTTTCAAAGTATACATTATTGCTAGTAACTCCTTTTCAGTAGTTGCATAATTCACTTGATGTTCATTAAGGACTTTACTAGCATAGTGATGGAATGAAAAAACTTATTCTTTCTTTGCCCCCAAAACAGCCCCAACCGCATAATAACTTGCATCACACATAAGTTCAAAATCAAGTTCCTAATTGGGTGTAGTGATTATAGGTGCGAAGACTAGGCTGGTTTTCAAAAGATTGAAAGCATTTAAACATTCTTCATCAAAATTAAAGGAAATATCCTTGTTGAGCAAGTTGCTCAATGGCTTGGCTATCTTTAGAAATCCTTGATGAAGCGTCGGTTTCCTGCATGTCCAAGAAAGCTTCAGATTCCCTTCACATTTGTTGGTGGTGGGAGGTTCTTAATGACATCCACCTTTGCCTTATCCACTTCAATGCCCTTGAAAGATATTTTGTGGCCCAAGACAATCCCTTCAATCACAATGAAATGGCATTTCTCCCAATTGAGAATGAGATTGGTTTCAACACATCTCTTGAGTACAACTTCCAGATTTGCCAAGCAGAGATCAAATGAGCTTCCAAACACCGAGAAGTCATCCATGAAGACCTTTATGCACTTCTCCACAAGGTCAGAGAAAATAGCCAACATGCATCGTTGAAACGTGGTTGGTGCATTGCAAAGCCCAAATGGCGTCTTTCTATAGTCATAGATAATAAAAGGGCAAGTGAAGGTTGTCTCCTCTTGGTCTTTAGGGTCCACCACAATCTGGTTATAACTCGAATAGCCATCCAAAAATCAATAGAAAGCTTGACCCGCCAATCTCTCTAACATTTGATCCATGAAAGCAAGAGGAAAATGATCCTTCCTTGTGGCTTTGTTCAGCTTTCTATAATCTATACACATCCTCCAGCCGATCACGGTTCGTGTGGGCATAAACTCATTCTTGTCATTACAAACCACTGTCATGTCGCTCTTCTTGGGAACCACTTGCACTGGACTCACCCATGCACTATCAGAGATTGGGTAGATAATTCCAGCATCTAGAAGTCTCAAAATCTCCTTTCTCACCTCTTTCTTCATAACATGATTCAACCTTTTCTACGGTTGTGCCACTAGCTTGAAATCCTCCTTCATGAAATTTCTATGCATGTAGTAGAAGGACTGATTCCCTTCATATCAGATATAGACCAACCAATGGCTCCTGAGTTGACTCTTAGCACCTCAATCAACTTTTCTTCTTCTGAGGGTGATAAGGAGTTGTTTGTGATCATAGGTTTATTGTTACCCCCTTCAAGAAACACATACTTCAAATGTGGGGGCAACATCTTCAACTCAATTTTTGCCTCTTTGACTTCATTCTCACCCTTCATGGGGAGGGATTTCCTTCAAGGCATCAAGATTGTCCAAGCATTCATAAATCTCTTTCTCTTCCTCATCATTGAGAGTCTCAAATGCATTAATTAGAGCTTTCTCTAGAGGGGATGAGGCGTGTAGATCTTTCTTGGAGCTCATGAGCACTTCATCAAGCATATAAACACTAAAGCATCATTTAACATCCTTTGGGTGAGACATGGCTTCAAAGACATTGAAGTTCACTTCTTCATCTTGAACTCTCACGGTGGGTTTGCCATCAACATCAATTAGCAGTCTTACAGTCTTCATAAATGGCCTCCCCAATATGAGAGGAACTTCAACATTCTCCTCCATCTCCATTATAACAAAGTCCATTGGGAATAGGAATTTGTTAACTTTAACCAGCACGTCCTCCACTACTCCGTTAGGATATTTGATTGACCTATCTGTCAGTTGCAATGTCATTCGGGTGGGTTTGATCTCTAACTCCCCAATCTTCTTGAGCATAGAAAGAGGCACCAAGTTAATGCTAGCACCCAAATCAAGTAAGGCCTTCCCCACAACTAGGCTCCCAATTGTGACTGGAAGTGTAAAACTGCCAGGATCCTTAAATTTTGGAGGCAAAATCTTCTGAATGATAGCACTACATCTAGCCTCTAGCTCTATGGTTTCCTCTCCAATATATCTTCTCTTCTTTGTGAGGATTTCCTTCATAAACTTTGCATATGTTGGCATTTGCTCCAAGGCTTCTAAGAAGGGAATATTGATTTGCAACCTTTTGAAAATGTCTAGAAACCTTGCAAATTGCCTTTCTTTGTCTTTGTTTGAAGGCTTGAGAGGATATGGGATAGTTTTCGCTGGTGGTGGTTTAATTGCCACTTCCTTCTTTTTCTCATTTTCTTTATTTTCACTTTTATTCGCTGGTGGTGGTTTTTCTCATTTATAGCCATTTCCTCTTCTAGAACAATTTCTTCATATATCTCTTCCTCGTCTTTGTCTTCTCCTCTATCATTAGGCCTGACTTTGGTTTTATCACTTCCTTTAGCATTCAACCCCACTTCCTTACCACTCCTTGTGACCACCACTTTGCATTACTCTTTGGGATTGGCTTCGATGTTGGCAGAAAATGAACTACTTTGTTGATTCACCACTTGCTTGGCCAATTGTCCCACTTGCACTTCCAAGTTTTTAATTGAGGCATCAATGTTCTTTTGATTCTGAATTGACATTTGCATGAATTGCTGCATCATGTCTTCAAGCTTGGATGTTTTATCGGATAAAGAGGGATGTTGGTGAGTTTGTTGATGTGGGGGTCTATTAGAAGGTCTTGCTTGGCCCTTGTTTTATTAAGGTCTCCATCCTTGATTATAGTTCCCTGGTCGACCTTGATTCCCCATATATCTACTTCCTCCTAAGATGTGCTTTGCATAGCACATTTCCCATTGGTATGGTTTCCACTACATAACTCACAACTTTGCACCTTTTGGAGTTGAGCTATAGAGGCATTTTAAAGCTCTTAGGAAAATTGTGACAATTTCTTCATGAAGGTCTCCAACTACTGAGTCATGATCTTGTTCTGAGCCAATAAAGCATCTTGAGATTGAAGCTCTAAAATACCCTTCTTTTGAGAATGAGCTCTCTTGGTATAAGATTCATTATCATTAGCTGTCATATTCTCTATCAACTCATAAGCTTCCTCTAGCATCTTCCACTTAATACTTCCTTCGGCCGAGGCATCTAACATTAGCTTTGATTGGGATTTAAAGCTTGCTAAGAAAAGAGTAAGTTGTGTAAGTTGATCAAACCCATGAATGGGAGTTTTCCTTAGCAATCCTTTGGATCTATCCTATGCTTGGCCTAAGGACTCATCCATATCTTGTTGAAATGCCGAGATTTTCTGTTTTCCCTTATTAACCTTGGACTGGGGAAAATATTTGCTTAAGAACTTCGTAACCACATCATCCTAGTCAGTGAGGCTATTCTCAAGGAAGGAATTCATCCAGGCTTTAGCAAGTCCTACTAGTGAGAACGAGAAGAGACTCAGGCGTATGGCTTCACTAGGAACTTGATGGATCTTCACTGTATTGCATATCTCTAAGAATGTGGCCAGATGAGTGTATAGATTCTCATGAGACAGGTCGTTGAACTGATTACTCTAAACTAGATGAATAAGAGTTGGCTTCATCTCTATGTTGGTGGCATTGACGGTTCGCCTAACAATACTGTTGAAGTTGATATGGCCTGTGAATGCTGCATAATCTTCCAAAGTGCATATTTCACGACCTCTACTATCACCATGAGGATTTTCAGTCATTTCTTCTTCTAGAAACGAATCAAAATTCTGAGAAGTAGACGGAAGGGTGTCTAAAGTAGAAGAGTGATGGGTAACTTATTGTGCTTGAGCTCGTCGTCTCCTTGTGGCACTATTGTTTCTGCGGGCAATTTTCTTAGGATCAACAATGAGCGAATTTGAAGATACAATCCTCCTTGTACGGATCCTATCCTGCATAAACTATAGAACAATAACAACAACAAGCTCGAACTACAACTTAGCCCAAAAACAAAAACAGTAAAAATAGCGTATATAAGTAAACAAAAACAGTAAAAATGAACAAAAGAATTAAGTCTAAATAAGTCAAAAATCATACAATAGTCTAATATTAGACACGGGTCCCCGACAATGGTGCCAAAAACTTGTTAAGACTTTGGCAAGTGTACCAAGTTGCGCAAGTAGTAACCGGTAAGACCAGGATATCGTTTTCCAAGAGACTCGTGTATACTAAATAATTACGTAATTAATGACTAATTTAAACTAAAGAATAAATGAATAATTTGGGTTTTTGTGTGTAAGAAGGTAAATATTGCATAAACAAGTAAAAGGTGAACTTGAATATTTGAAAACTTTAGAAGATGGAAAAGACTAGAAATGCAGTGGATTAATATTGTTGGGGTTAGACTTCATCGACTTCACTCTCATGTATACAAAACAATAAACCTCTTCTCCATTAAATTACTAATGTCAACCCACAAGTCTACTCAAACCCTAATCCCTTAGTTGAATGAGCCTAGGTTTCCTTATTAAGAGTCAATTCCTTGAATCCCTAAATAAGCAAACTCGCTTTACAAGCTAGGGTTTAAGACAACTAATGGGCCAAGTTTCATTCCTAGATACAAGTTCCATTAGGTATCTTGTTCCACATCTAGGTTTCAAGAGATATTTTCCAATGCCTAATGACCCAAATATCATGCAATGAATGGTTAAAACAAAGCAAGCTTTAAGTAAATAAACAAGGATACTAGCAATTAATGGAAGAAGCATATATATTCAAATCATCCATAAATACATGAAAATTCAGTGGCTACATCTAACCCCAACAAAAATGGGTTTAGCTCTCCATTATCATGGAGAGCCCAAGCTTACAAAATGGAAGTGGAAGAGGGAAGAGATACAAAGAGGAAGAAAGGGAGTTCCCAATAGCCCTAGTAGACCTCAAAGAGCTCCAAAACGTGTTGTTAGAGCTCCAAACTGTCCAAGATGAGTTTCCCCTCACAAAAACAAAAGAAAAAGGGCCAACTTGCCACATCAACAAAAGTGGTGTCTGGCAGAAGCCTCTCACCGCTAGGTGTTAGATATCAAACAGTGCTGAAAGAGGAAAGAAGGGATTTAATTTAGGTTAAAATTTAGGGTTTCGGGAGATAATATAAAAACCCTATAGGTTTATAGGTTTAGGGAGTGCATAAAAAAGGAAGTGAGAAAACGACAAAGCATAGGAGAAAACCGTGAAGAGTAGGTTGAAGCTTAGAGAGAAACGTTCTTTTGAAGGTTGCTACAAGAGGTAGGGGAAGCCAACCTTGTGTGTTTAATTATCTTGTTATGTATGTGATGAAGTTGAACCTGATTTTGGTGAAGCTTGTTAATGAATAATGTTGAGAGAGTATGCATGCGGTAAGATATATAATGATGAAGTTTGTTCAGGTTATTTCTAAATTTATATGGCCTTCCTTGATGCTTGAATGCTATGTTTTCTTTTCATTATGTGATGGCTATTACCTTACTTTTGTGTTCGGTTTGAATGTTGGAGTCTGTTATCTTTCACATGTGTTCTCTAACCTGCATATCTTTCGTTCCGGTGTATCATGAAGGACCATTCATATGAGTATAGTTTATATTGGAGAAAAACCTTGGGTAAGTGGTTGTCTAGGGTAGTAACGAAGATGGTGCAGTTGTACTTGCCTTGTTGCAGCGTTAATCCCATTTTAAGTGATGATCTTGTTTCTGTTTTGTTTCTTTTTGTGCTGCCATGCATCCAATATTTCCTGAAGCGTTGTTAGTTGGGAGATCTCTATGAGTGCATGAGTCATGGGGTTGCCTTTGGACCATTCACATGTTACAACTTTTTGGTTTCAAAATTGGTTTGTAGTTGGAGGTTTAGCTTTACGTAAAGGCCTATTTTTTTATCTTAGGGTTTCAACGTTAGAAGGTTTTACATAGGCATGGGATTGGTTAATGTACCGTACCTGGCCAACTTAACCATATAAATAACGACCCCCACGTATATGCCGGAAACAACCCAAGTACACGCCTTGGGCCGGCATAAACATAAACTCATAACAAAACGGCCAACCTAAGACAGTGCACGGCCAAAGACGACATCAGCCAACTGGAGAAGTAACCAGATCAGACCGTTCCTAAAGATTTAGCGAAATGAAAGCCCCCTGACATCCAATAAGCCCGCAATAATCGAACTAAGGGCATGGGCCAAGGCCCAGGCCCACCTACAGCCCAAACTAGGGTCCAGCCCATGACGTAACCAAACATAATTAATGCTCTATAAATACACGTGGACCCCAATAATTAAAGGGACGCATTCATTACTCCATTAATCATCTGATTTGACCTTTTGAGAGCTTTGACTCACTTGAGCTTCGGAGTCCCTTCTGCAGGTAACCCCTCCTGGGTCCAAGCCGACATGTACCAACCGAGAAGAGGCCAACTGAAGAGATAGCGGACTACATGGGTAAGGTGACGCTTGTGCCTAACTTATCTTGTTTGTTCTCTGCAGAAATAATTAGAGTTAATGCGAAAAGGAAAGGGGTGCTAAAAGGGTTTACGTGGTGTGATGTTTAATGTGTTGGAGGAGTTCATTGGTTTTGCATGAAGTTAATAGCTGTTTTGGAATGGGTTGTAGGTGTGTGCTACCACAACAGTAAAAGGGTCACATCTTTGTGGTTTCACTTTGTGTGAGTGCATGCAATAATTGCATATGCAAATTATTTAAAGCATTTTGACTTTTTTTTCTTCAATTTAACGTGGTGGTGTACAGTTTTTGGGTTTTCAAATTGTAATGTTATATATTACTTAGATGCTTTAAGGAGGCCTACAATAGGCATGTATTTTGTCATGTTTAAAGTGTTTCATTAAAATACATTATTTTCCATTTAATCCTCGTAGTGGTGTCCAGTTCCGCACCGTGGTCAATGCTTGTTTCTGGTGGGCTTCCTCCTTCTCTCTTTAGGTCTAGGTGGATCTGGGTGTGAAGGTTGTGCATTATTTAATTCATGCCTATTCACATATGCAAGAGGAGGGACATATGTCGATGTCGTGTCACGGTGCATTCTAGGATCATTTAACATTTGTTGAACTGATAAAAATAAACATGAGTTTGATATATACCAGGACATGTACTTTGATGTGTGAACAAGTGGCCCGAGCATTGGTAATCCATTTAAAGTTAATTCGCTCCTGTTCTTCCATACCTCTATCCATTGTGCATGTCTAGTAACCCAGTTCTCATCTTGTATCCCCTTCATGTCTAATTTATGTAGATGATCAAGGTTATTCAGTTGTTCAGGGATGTCTTGTGATAGACGAAATTGTAACTTTACTTTGTCCGACTGGTGCCATTCAATAATGGCAAAACAAATTAAACTTGTGCATGACGTCCATATTAGTTGGTCCCAATATGCTTCAAGATAAATTATAGAGTCCAAACCCTCATCCCTTAGATTAAGGTTGGTCCATTGATATGTAATGGGTAATTAATGGGAATCTGACATCTTGCAATAGTTGTAGTAATTCATGTGCAAGCACCTTTAAAGAATTGATCTCAACCCTTCAAATAAAGTTATTTGCATAGCATGTGGTGACCACAACTTGTATGAGTCAGACCTTACTATTGGGTAGGGTTCTTCATAATTGGAGGCTGGAAACTGTGCTCTATGGCAGACACCTTTTCAGACATTGGTCCAAAAAAAATCTTGTTTACATTAAGTTAAAAAAGCTAAAAATTAAACTAAAACCAAAACTTTTTCAATTTTAGTAGTCCTCTTATTGGTGTGATAAAAATAGTATGAGCATTCAATTTTCTAGTATTCCCACCATTAAATGCACTAAAATGACTTCCGAACCAAAAAAAAACGTATGTAGATTAAGGGACCAAAATTGAGGTACTTATTACTTAAAAAAGTTGAAAAATTAAACTAATACCAAGACTTTTTCAATTTTAGTAGTCCTCTTATTGGTATGATAAAAATATTATGACCATTCAATTCTATAGTATTCCCACCATTAAACACACTAGGAGAACTTCCAAACCTAAAAAATAGATTTCGCCTGTAGATTAAGGGACCAATACTGAGGTAATTAGTACTTTAAAAAGCTGATAAAATTCACTTAACACCAATCTTACACTTTTTCATACATTAAAAAATGTGTTACATTAACAAAGTCATAAAAATTACTAAAGAACTTAATGAAACTTGTCTAAACACATTCAAAACCAAGCCTCACTCATCAACATGGTTGTTGCAGGGGAGTTTGTTGCATCCGAATTGTCTCCTTCAACAGGATGTAGGGTTATTGAAAGCGTAATTGGAAGATAATGAGGTAACAGAAGGAAAAACGCAACCATGTCGCAGAATCGTCATCCGTAAGGAGCTGAATTATTTCATATTGGTCCCAACGTCATAACATAGGCTTGTGAAACCATATATCTTTTACCCTTCTTCCCTAACTCCAACAATGATAGCTTGCAATTTCTTCCTTCAACATTTATAGATTCATAGTGGTTGACACATAAAAAGCATAGTTAATGCAACCTTTATTGTTAACAACAATGAGAAAACTATTCTGAATGTTATTTTCGTGATGGATCACTATGTTTTTTTGCTAATAACCAATTATGGTTGTGAACTCAAACCAATTCAAAATTTATAAATGTCTTGGTTTGTCGGTAGTCGACAAAGAGATTATGAACCCATGGATTAAAGTGAGTTCATGTGGTAAGATACAATAAAGCCTAATTTTTAAATTTCAGGCCTGGCGTATTTCATCATGATAGTGAATATTGTTGTTGGTGTTATTAATGGTTGGCATTCATCGTGCAGTGTGTATATGAACTATCATTGTCAACATCTAAAAATTTATTATGAGCAAAACGATTAAAGTGGGTGTCAATTGATGACAACGACTAAAGCCTGCTACTTATTAGCAGTGGTGCCTTTCATGATGACAATGAAAAATGAATGCAGTCCATTCATTTTAACCTGAAAAATCTCATGCCACATAATTAAAGCTGGTGTACATAATGAAAATGACTAAAGCACATACCACTAAGTAAAAATTATGGGTTCTTGTGCAAAGTGGATATAAATCTTGTGCGTTAAATTATTCAAGTTTCAATCTCAACCCTTAACCTAAAAAAACAACAAATGTCATTCATGTATCCCACACTGAGCCTATCACGCTATAAATAATGTCATTGATCAATTGATTCACCAATCTAATTAAGTTAGTGACATATCACTCCTACCCCCAATGACATCTACAACATTTACTGTGTTGGTGTACTTCAATGGCAACATCTATATAGAAAGATTACTATTTTCGTAAATACATTAGCTCCAACACGACATGGGTGACCATAACAAATACTACGAATAACCAGTCAATAGTTTAACACTACATGAATACGAAGTAGACTTACAATACAAGTTATCAATCTTCATATATGGCGATACTACACAATACAAATCTTATATGATGTGTGTAGATGATGACGTTGAGTCCATATTTTATATGGCAACAACAAAAGCGGTCCATCTTTCAGTTGAGATAATGACATTTGTTACAGCAAGGCATCAGAACGCAGCCCCTGATGAAGTTTATTTTGATTTTTCTAATAACTTCAATAGGTCCTTGAACTTAGATTGAGGTTTAGTTTTTTTTCTTTAAAATTTGTACTTTTATTTATGAAGTTGTGCTTCTTGGTATGTGTAACCAGTTTTTAATTTCAATGTATAAGTATTAACTTGGTGTAGTAGGATAATGGGGTGGTGAAATGGTAATCTAATATAATGGCTTAGTCCCAACTCATGCGATGTACAACATCACCTAATGTTTATTTCAAGAGACATAATCACGTAAGATTTGGTACAACTCACATGATCACCTAAGATGTAGTGTTACTCACATGATCACCTAAGATGTAGTGCAAGTCACATGCTTACATAAGAGGTTGTACAAGTCACATGATGACATGAAAACTCGAGCAAGTCACATGCTTACATAAGAGGTCGTGCATCACATGATGACTAGGAAGATCGTACAAGTCACATGATGACATAAGAGAAAGCCACATGATAACTTTAATTCATGCTATAAAAAACTCTCTTCAGCACCACATTCAAAACTCACACATTCAATCTTGAAATTTCTCCTCTCTTTGAAAAATCATCTAAACTCATCTTCAACCAAAAGTTCAAATGGAAGGTTCAATGTTTGTGTGCGTATACGACAATGGAGAAATCGCCAATGACCCTGAAACTGGTGTCTCCTTTGCATCTACAAAGACAATCATGATCCGCATCTATAGAGGTTTCGGCTTGTCATAACTTCTTCAAATAATAATGGAGAAGGCGAATAAAGATCCAAGGGATGGACTTCTAGTTATACACTTCAAATTTCCAACTAAAGTTTGTGGCAGGCATGTCACATACGCTACCACTCAAACCCAAGATGATAGTGACTTGGATGGGGCATTTGACATGATACATGCCACTCCAACTCTAACATTTATTGAAGTCTGCACCACCTACAACTCAGGTACGAGACCTTCCCAACCAAATTCTTTAACACAATTTAATGCACATCATCCACAACCAGACACCGAACCAACACAACAACCATTTGACCTAAACACTACCTACCTAGGGGAATGGGGAAATGATATAGAGCCATATACCTAACTATTAACCGGTCTATCAACCTTAAATAATTTTCAATCACATGCACATCATAACACGTAAAGGTTGTCCCCTCCAACTACGGTAGAAGTTGAAACACTAGGCCTACCCATAACGTCTTTAGGCCCGTTTAGTGAAGATGAGAACGAACTACTTTTTGATCAACCAAATGAGCATGACCAAAATGTAAACATTCACCCCACACAAGAATAACACCCTAATACATATGTCCATACAACCTACCATAACACTTCCAATTGTATCAAGAATACATCCAAAACACACACCAAGAATTCCCACACAATGTTCCATGAAAACTTTGAGCACGATGTCAGTACACTTACCCAAGGAATGAGGTTCCAAACTAAGGAACAAGTGATATATGCTTTAATCAAATACCACATAACAAACCATTGCACATATAGAACCACACACTCAAACACAACAAGGTTGAGGGTGCAATATGTACACTAGTTGTGTCCTTGGAAGTGTCAAACAATATTACGTGCAAAAGACCAAGTTTGAGAAATCACAAAAATTGAAGGTGTGCACAAATGTGCCACACAACTTATTACACAAGACCACAAGATCTTGAGATCAAGAATCATTTCCCAACATTATGACAAATGGTGGAGTCTGATCCATCCACAACAATTGCAACTATCATTTCTTCCATCTAGACCTCTATGAGGTATAACACAACCTATAAAAAGACGTGGTTGGTGAAACAACAAATAATTAAAGATATGTACAGTAACTAAGGAGAGTCCTTCAATAGATTGTCATGCCTCCTACAAGCCATGCAAACTTATATGTCTGGGTTTGTATACAAACTGTAAACTCATCCAATTACACATGGGGAGGAGGTCTTGGAAAACCAATAACACTTTGAAATTGTTTTTTGGACATTTAAACCCTGCATTGATGGTTTTCCATATTGCAAACCAATGGTGCAAGTCGACGAAACCTTCCTATAGGGAAGATATAGGGGCACCTTTCTAGTAGTTGTTACACAAGATGAGAGAAATAACATTTTTCCCATTGTATTTGCTATAGTAAAGGGTGAAACGACAAAAGTTTGTTTAATGTCGAACAAAATTTATGCTTAATGTCGAACCACCACAGCTCAATCAGTGTAGCATTCAACGAACCTAGTAGTGGTTGGACTAAAGGAAACTGCATACATGTGTTTTGTATTCGACACATTGCACAAAATTAAACAAAAAGATTCAAGAATACAACCCTAAAAAAGGACCTCATCAACATGGGTACATTTTTACATATAAATATTTTTTTTTCCTATTTTGTGTTGTTAATTATCCATCCTCATTATTGCTAACTAATTCGTTTTCAAAATCATATTTGCAGCATACACAATGACTGAGCCACACTACAACTACTACTACGACATCATTAGGGAAGACAAGCCAGAAACAACAACATAGGTTGACCAAATTCCAAGAGAGTAGGGGTGTCTTACGTATGATCAAGGAAGAAGGTGGGGTCACTTAACAACAAATTTTGCTGAAGCAATAAATTTTGTCATGAAGAAGACAAGTAATTTACTAATCTCTTCCATAGTACTGGCCACGTACACTAGATGCAACACCTACTTCACCAAAAGAGGCAAGAAAATAACTACAATGGTAAGTGTTGGTCATGTCTACTCTGAATTTGCGACCAAGGTCCTACAAGATGCGAACTCTAAATTAAACATGCATAGGATGGTTGAATTTGATAGAAATACAACAAGATTCAAAGTGGAGGAGATGGTGAATCCGAGAGAAGTACGCCCTCCAAGAAAATTTGTGGTCATATTAGATGAAAGGTGGTGGGCTTGTGGGATGTTTCAAAAAATACATATATCATGTTCTCATGTTATAGTAGCTTGCAAAATGCACATCACGACTTTAACATGTACATCAATCCCCATTATAGGCTGGATGTTTGCCTGAAAGTATACGACAACTTCTTTGGTGAGTTAAGGCATGAAGAATATTGGCCACCATACCAAGGGCCACAGGTTTGGCCTTATCCTGTCACAAAAAGGAGCGAGAGGGGTCAGCCTAAATCAAGTAGAATAAGGACTGAGATGGACATTAAGGAAGGACGACAATCACGAAGTGTTCATATTGTAGAACAGAAAGACACACAAGAAATCATTGTCCTAACAACTCTAGACTTAGATGTTCACATCCAACAACTAAGTTTATCTTGTACCATTACTTGTATTCAATGAATTTAGCCTTCATTATATTCAATTATACATCTTTTATTATTACCTTTGATTGTACCCACCTCATAGTTATTTACTTTACCTAAACCAAAAAGAAAAAATATTATTAAATTTAAATAGTATAAAATAAATATTAATATAATATACTACTATTCTTTACTAATTTTCATAATTTTTTTATTATTTTTGACAAATTTCAATGCTTTTCTTTTTTGCAATTCTTTCACATAATTAAATTTTATTAAATATACTTATACCCTATTTTTTACTTTGATATATCCTTTTTATTTGTTTAATTTTCAATTGTATTGAATATACTTCTAAATTTTTCTTTTTCACTATTGTTTAATAAATCTAGTCAATATTCGTTGCTTTCATTTTCAAAACAATATTGTTTAACAATTTTTGAATCAATTAATTAAATTATTTTAAAATAATCTATATGTTGCATATCAAATAATAACATAATTAATTTATTTCTAAATTATTCAATACTAATTTCTTTCATTAAATTAAATTAATTAATGCATTATAAATTACTACAATAACCATCACTATGTTACATTCAATTTTTAATATAAATATCCATTTTTTGAAATTTATTTGTTTTCAAACAACATTTCTACATTATAAATTACTATAACATAAAATCTTACAATATAAAAAATTAAACTAAAAAAATTATATATCCTCCATATTTAAAAAAAGTGAAAAAGAAAATTAAAAAAAAAAATCAGTTCAGAATTTGGTTCCTCGGGAACTGAATTTCGATTTGGAAAGCAAAAAAAAAGACCTGCAAAGGTCAGAATTCAGCCCGCTAACCCGCCAACTTTGCCTCTCTTTTTTCCAAGCTTTTTACTCAATCTCAATTTTAGTAGTGGAGGCCCAAATAATCTGTAACATAATTTTTTTTTCCAACATACTATAACAATTTTATAACCAATAGTTTTAGGCTTCCATTCCATGCCAGAAAACACATATTCAGTAAGATTAAAGCCACCAAAACGAAAAACACATATTCAACAAAACTAAAAACACAATAATGCAATGGTATGTCCACAACTTGACCACCACACCAGTAGGATCGATTCTGGTTACCTCCAATCTAGGGAAGCGTTTCATGGTAGCAGCAGTAACCAAATCCAAATTGGGGGAAATGACATCAACAACAATCATAGTAACAACAATCAAAGAATGACTCCAACTTGGGGGTTGGATAACACAAACCTTCATCTCCAATTAGGGAAATCAGAGTATTAGGGAAAATTAAGGTTACAAAAATGACAAATTAGGGGTACAAATAAGACTATTCTAGAAGGAAAACGCCAATTAGGAACGGACTTGTGGTGGTCGTGCGTGGTGGTGGTCGCCCTTTGTCGTCCCTGAGTTCATAGCGTGGTGGATCTCCTTTTGCTGAGGTCGTAGCGTGGTGGTTGATTTGGTTTCATGGCCTGTAAAGAAATCGACGATACGACAGAGGAGGCACGACGCAAACACTGTGGTGATGACAAAGGAGGTTCTCTGGTTTTCGCAAAGGTGGGTGTGAGTCAGTGACGAGAGAGTGGTTGCACTACACTAGGTTCGCGAGCAAAAACAAAATGAATTGAATTCTCTCTACCTTGCAAGTTGCATGTGGTGTTTAAGTTGTACCTACACATGGGTTTTTTATTTTAGGGGCGGGCTACGGGTTGGCCCGTTGTGGCCCGTAGGCTAGCGGGCTCGTCGGGCCGGGTTAATTTGGGTTTGTAGGTTGCATTTTCCAATTTGACCACTATTTTTTGGGTGGGCTGATAGGCCGACCTGCCAGGCCCGTCCCTTTTTGCCATCCCTAAGAAAACTTGGATAACTTACGAAAGGCATTAGAATAAATTCCTACAAGAAATGCTTTTGTTTTAGACATTTTCTAAAATTAAAATTGGAAGGTTAATTAATTTAGATTTGTTTCTTTAGGCCCGGGAAAAGGCAATTAGGGAACTAACTTCTATTTATTATTATTTTTTTATGTGATTATTGTCATGAATATGATATAATGGGTAAAAGAAATTTTAAGTTTTGATATACAAGGAGCTAACTAAGTTTTATTTTTATTTGAGCATGTGATGTCGAAAATTATTTTATTAAAAGGTTATTGTGATTTCTTTTGATATTGTTTTAATTGGTGTAAAAAAGCTATTTTTTAACGGTCGTGTTGAATATACCATAAGTGAGTAGTGTTGGTTACGAGGGAAAGATTTCGAAAAATATGGATATAGTTAGGTTATTATATCATAATACTTTATGATATTGTTATGTGGTGATATATCATGTACATTATAATAATTTATAGGGTTAAGTATATTTTTAGTCTCTGAACTTTGATAAAAAATAGAAGTTGTCTCTGTCTGAAACTTCAATATACTTTGGTCCCTAAACTTTAAAATTGAATGAATATAATATTTTTAACCCAATTACGTTAACTTTTTTTTGATGTGTTGAACGCGTTGTTAACACCGTTTGACACATTCTCGACTCAATATCTGTTGGGAAATGCGTTCGACACCTAAAAAAAGTTAACATAATTAGGTTAAAATGACTATATTCATTTATTTATAAAGTTTAGGACCGAAATGTATCGAAATTTCGGATATGGACGAATTTCAATTTTGGATCAAAGTTCAGGGTCTAAAAACATACTTAACCTTACTTTATATTATATGGAAAGGGAAAGTTTATATATATATATATATATATATATATATATATATTTGGTTAAATATGTTTTTAGTCCCTGAATTTTGATACAAAATTAAAATTTGTTTATATCTGAAACTTTGATACATTTATGTTCCAAAGTTTTAAAAATGAATGATTATAGTTCTTTTAATCCAATTACATTAATTTTTTTTAACATGTCAAACACCTCTCATGCTAGCATTTGAGTTGTTTATATCGTTTTAACACGTTTTCACTTCTATATCAGGTGGAAAATGTGGTAAAAAAAAAAGATTTAACACAATATTTGATATCTTCCTTAAGTTCACACAATATTTATCAAAGATTTTTTCTTTTCGCTTACAACATAGCATCCTTATCTTCAATGTTCAAATTATGTGAACTTAACTATATATACTCTTTCTTTTCCTTCAACTATGTTTTACCTTTTACATTTGTATCAATGGTGGTTCTATAAGTTTCATTATTTCAAATGAAAATAAATTCGAGTACAATAATAAGTCAAATAAAAGTATCATTATTTAAATTTATAAAAAGAAATTTTTATATTAAATTTTAATTATATTTTTTAAACTTAAATTTATATTATAAACATATTCTAATTTTAAAAAAAATTCACAGTTACAAACATGGAAACATGTTTTGTTTTTCATATATTTTATTTCTGGACCCACTAAAGTCGGATTTCTAACTCGGCTTGCGAGTAAGCAAAACACTTGCTTGCACATATACACCTCCAATGCTGTTCAGTGAGTGCTCGTATACTCATCACTCTCGGAAGTAGTAAAAAAAGAAAAGAAGAATGCGTAGCGATGGGATCTTAGGAAACAGAGAGGAGAGGGGAAGAAAGTGGTTGAGGAGAAGGGAGAGATGGCTGGTGGCGCTGGGCGTCGTTCTTCACGCCGTTTACATGCTCAGCATTTTCGATATCTATTTCAAGACTCCCATCGTCCATGGCGTCGATCCCGTCACTCCTCGCTTCGCTGCTCCTGCCAAACGCCTCGTCCTCCTCGTTGGTACCGTTAGCTCCATTATTTTCTCTCTGCTTTAACCTAAATTGATTAATCAAATGCTTATCGTATTCAAATCGAAACGCAGCCGATGGTTTGCGCGCTGACAAGTTTTTCGAGCTTGACGCGGAAGGGAATAACCGAGCGCCGTTTCTGAGGGGCATAATCGAAAGGCAGGGTCGTTGGGGGGTTTCTCATGCTAGGCCTCCCACTGAATCCAGGCCTGGTCATGTTTCCATAATTGCTGGCTTCTATGAAGATCCCAGTGCAGTTACAAAAGGTTGGTTTCCTTCTCCTTCTTTGTTTGACATGACATTGTTGTCCTGAAAACGCTTCCGTAGTTTTTTCTTCCTTCAGTCGTCACCTTAAACACGACCAGAGTCGTTTTGGATACACTTATGGTTAAAGACTTCAAAGAGAGACAAAAAAGAAGAAAAAAATTAAAATGAAATGAAGTTATCCTATAAGCTAATTTGTATAAGCTTTCTCACATATTTTATTTTTTAGTTTGCGTATGAAGTTAAAATTGGCTTATGTTTTCTTCTTATTGCTTGTGTGGGTGCTTAAAGAGTGGTTTTGGCTCCTTGCAGGGTGGAAGGCTAATCCTGTTGAGTTCGATTCGGTGTTTAACAGAAGCCGGCATACCATTTCTTTTGGGAGTCCTGATATAGTTCCCATTTTCTGTAGTGCCTTGGAGCATTCCACTTGGGATACTTACCCCCATGAGTTTGAAGACTTTGCAACTGGTTTGACGTCATCGATCACTGTTTTTATTTTTTGTTTAATACACATATTAAACATGTTAAGCTTTTAAGATAATTGGTTCATCCTAGTCTTCTTCGTTTTAATGTGCGAACTTACTAAACAATGGAATTAGAAACTTAAGGGGAAAAATATGTTTTGGGTCCTGTACTTTTTTTTTTTCCAATCTTAATTTTGGTCTTTGTATTTTCAAATTGATGATTTGGTCCTTAAAACTTCGCAGAAAGATATGTGAATTTAGTGTTTCGTACCTTGTTGCCGCCGTGAAAGGTGTCACTGAAGTTATTCATTTAGCGACACCATTTTCTTCTGTCCATCACAGTTTGCCTTCTCTTTTCCTGGGTTTGAAACCTATTTGCCTAGGTTGGACTCTACTGACGTCTTTTTCAATTACAAGTTTCATTGTCCGCATTTTTTTTGTCTAGCTAGTAGCTTCTTCACATTTGGACTACTGAATTTGTGACCAGAAGTTATTCGATTATCAATTCTTTTCCGTTAAGTTCACTCATAAAATAGCATGTAGTGTCTGTAATATTTTTGAATGATTATGAGCATGTGATTGCTTGTTGTTGAATTAAAATAAAATGCTTTTTGTTGGTGATTATGAGCTTCTGACTTTCTAAATATTCAAACTTTGCTTCTTGTTATTTTATATGAGCTTTATACTAGACAGATGCTTGGTGTGTTATTGGCTATTTCTTACTACTTATTCCAATAATTAGTTGTTGATGCCTTCCCAGCCCTAACTAGCTTTTGTTTCTCATCAGTTGACTGGCCCAGTAGCATTGAATATTGAGAAACTCAGTTTTTGTCTAAACATTACAGCTTTACTTAATGATTTTCACCTCATAGACATTGACATCAAATGTGGCTATTCATGTATTTTTATTTTATTGCCTTTTTGGTCTTTATTGTCTTTCTACTATAATTTCATGCATGCAAGTACTTGAAAAATATGGAAAAGGTCTAATATTTGACCTTGTTCCTACCATGTAAAATATTCACTGGTGTGGTCAAAATGCTATATTGTAAAGTTTTTTCCTGCTAGTAAGATTTTACCGGGATCCTAGGTTGTAGTATACTAACTGGAAAATAAAATGTTTACCATTCACAAAAGTACTTCATTAATTCTCTAATCCTTAATTTCATTCATTCATCAATTTAGTATTGTTGATTCTTCACGCAGATGCATCATTCCTGGACATGTGGTCTCTAGACAAATTTCAAAGCCTTCTTAATAGTTCCAGAGAAGACCCAAAATTAAAGGAGTTGCTTCAGCAGGATAATCTTGTTGTATTCCTCCACTTGCTTGGATGTGACTCTAATGGCCATGCACATAAGCCCTATTCTTCCATCTATCTCAACAATGTTAAGGTTGTTGACCATGTAGCCGAAAGTGTTTACAATCTTGTTCAAGATTATTTCAAGGACAATCGTACAGCATATATTTTTACTGCAGATCATGGGATGAGTGACAAAGGTTGCAAATCATTCTTATCATATATGTGTGTGGATAATATTTTACCTCATCTCAAACAAAAGTAACTTGATTTAAGTATAATAGATGTTGAGACTTGCTGAAGCAAGTATTTATTTGTAAAAAGGATGTCTCAATATCTACCGCTTATTAGCTTCTTAATATTGACCATCAAGTAAACGAATAATAACCATGCTTAGTTTGAATCAAGATTGCATATTTTAATCAAATAAGAGCTTGCTTGTAATTGTGACTGTGAAGCCTGCTTAAATAAGCTAAAAGTGAGGTTAGACGAAGGTAAAAAAAGCTGCTTTCATAAGCCCAAACAGGTTTTTCCAATCGGCTCTTTATTCCATGAGTTAAATTGGAAAGATAATGTCCTAAAACACAACTCTGACACTTGGATTATTTTTAGCTTCCATTTTTCTTTATTGCTTTTTGTTATCACTTTTCTAAATTCTTACAAAATGAAAAAGAAAGGAAAAACCAAAGCCTTTTTGTACCATGTGGGGTTGGCCCATGTAGCTCCTGTTGACAAATCAACCAAAAACACCTAAACCATTTCTCCATTTCGTTCACCTAGCTTAAATCCTTTGATTACAGCTCTTTTTATTTTTTTAACTTTATACTGTAGATCCAAATACCTATACTATTGAACATGAGTTATGTTGCAATCTTCAATTTTTATCTCTAAACTTGCATGGCTCTTTTTAGTTTTACATTTGGAAACCATGTGATTAAAATGCTTTCCCATCCCACCTGTTTACTATTTATTCCCACATATGGAGACAGACATGAAATGATGCATTGAGTTACTTCTTCCAGCGTTAGTCCTTGCCTTGGGCTTGATAGAATCTTCATTTTCTCAATACTTGAGTTTCTTTTTGTGGCTTTTCCTATAATAATTCTTATTTGATTGTTGTTTTGAAATACAGTGTGTTAAAGTAATGGTTTTATGTATTTTTTTATGTAACTTCTAATCATAGGAAGCCATGGAGATGGGCATCCTTCAAACACTGATACTCCGCTTGTTGCTTGGGGAGCTGGTGTTAAGTATCCAAAGCCAATATCTAGCAGCAACCATTCTGATTGTGGATTTAAGTTTGTTGATGATCATGTGCATGATGCACCAACACCAGTTGAATGGGGCTTGCATGACATAGAAAGGGTGGATGTCAATCAGGCTGATATTGCACCCCTCATGGTTGTAAAATTTATTTTTCCTTAAGGGTTTCATATTGTAGTGTATATTTCTTCAACCATCCTTTGGTTTCATTTATCTAATATACTTGGTTTTTTGACAGTCTACACTGCTTGGTCTGCCATGTCCTGTTAATTCAGTTGGAAGTTTACCCCTAGATTACATTAACATGACCAAGGTATCTTCCTCTTGTTTTGACTTGTGTTTGATGAAGAATTTATTGTTAATTTTCATGATAGCTGACTAGTGTGTTTCATTAATTATTTTCATCAGAATGTTTTAATCTTTTATGTATTTTCATTGTCATAGTTGTACTAAAGCATATAGGAAAGTAAAAATTCTCTACATGACAAAAGGACTATTAATGGGTGGATGATCTGAGATGTAATTTTATTATGTTTCAGGCTGATGAAGTTGAAGCTGTATTATCCAATACAAAAGAAATACTGAACCAGTTTCTTCGCAAATCATGTATCCTTTGCTTACGTTAATTATTATCTTTGATATGTACCAATTTTCTCCTTGATTTCAGCATGGTTTCTTCTGCTTCGGTTGTGTCAAAGGATTTTGAAGCATGCAAACTTGTGTGTGTTTATAGATATAGTTTTCTGTGTAGACAGAATGTGCCAAATGCATTAACTATTAATGGGAAAATATAAAGATTTTCACAAAGCCAATTCAGGAGCAAAATGTTAATATGAAAGTGATAACTAAAAATGTCATTTCTCTTTCAAACAAAACGATAGAGTAAAATGGATGGAAGAGTTCCTTACCAAAGTTTTTCATTGACAACATCAGATATGAAGCAGTCAAATTCTTTATATTTTAAACCTTTCAAACCACTGTCTCATTATTCTTCTACACTGGACAAAATTGAGGGTCTGATATCAGCTAGAGATTATGAAGCTGCAATGGATCTTTCCCAAAACCTCAGAAGTTTGGCTCTGCAAGGGCTTCACTATTTTCAGACTTACGACTGGCTGATGCTCATGTCTGTAATTACCCTTGGGTATGTTGGTTGGATGATCTATCTTCTTCTTCATGTTCTGCAGTCTTATACGTCATTGCCAGGAAATTCTTTTGGAATGGAGCCAACAGTTCAGAAAAATTACCGTGGAAAAGTAATGTTTGTGTAAGCTTAGATTTTCCAAATGATATTTCTTAATTTCTTGAGTTGCATATTACATCATGAGGAAGAAAATAAAGGATATTTTATGGGGAAGCATGTACATATTATATATTTTGGAGATTTCATATTAACTAGAGATATGATTAGATTATAGTATATAAGTGAGTGCAAATCTCACCTTACAAATTGATATTGTGAGATATAATTAGGCTTATACTTCACTTTTTGAGATGATATCAAAGTCAATTATAATAATGTTTTGTTGAGCTTATCATGCCACCACTTTTAGGCCACTATCGAAAAACCCACAACTATCTAGTTTCCACACATGAGATGTCTAGTCCTCGGCATGAAGATGTGTTAAAGATTCTACATCGAATAAAGATATGGCCAAATTATAGTATATTAGTGGATGTAAATCTCACCTTACAAACTAACTTTGTGAGATTGAGTTAGCATTAGAGTTCACTTTCTAAGGATATGAATATTTATGAATTATATGGAAGTCAGTTGATTAAGATTCTTGGCTGAAGATGATTGATTTTATTGATTTCATGAGCATAAATTGTTTTATTTTAGTTTCCATCAACTAATTATATAAATATATAAATAAATTACCTTTTGCAGATATATCTATATGGGTCTATCTTGACGGGAATGCTTTGCTTGCTTTTGTTGCTGGAGCAGTCTCCTCCTCTTTACCATGCATATATGATTACGACTTCTTTTTTATGGGTTCAAATAATCAGTGAATACAAGTTTATAAAAACATTATGGAAGCAAGTATCTAGAAGGAGAATGAATTATATCATCAAGCTTCTAGCCACCATTGCTATCTCAGTTTTCATTCTTGAGTTCCTGGTACGAGCATTTGTTGTAGTATTCTGTAACCTCGTAATGCTTAATCTATGTGATAAAGGAATATTTATTTGGCTTGCATTTGTAGGTTAACAGCTTCACAGAGAGGAAGCTCTATACATGGTGTTTTTTGATTGCTGGGGCCACTGCTTCAGTTTATCTCTTTAAGTCAATCCCCTGGAGATCTGGTATACCAATATATGTTTGCATAGCGTGCTGGTTTTTGTCTCTTTTCACATTGATGCCAGCAGAAATCCCTGACAACAATGAATTAGTGTAAGTCACTTCCACTGAATATATATTTTGCCATAATGCAAAAGAAGTCCCAAGGACATTTTGTTTTGTTACTGTTTGGTGGCTATAAGGCAAAACATGGTCCAATGTTTTGTCTTATGTTGGTACCTACTAAATTGTCTATCAACACAGACATACACATACATCTTTTCTTTGTTAGATTACAGATGAAACTAAGAAGGAATTAGGAAGAAAATAATTGTAAAGAATAAAACTGTTATTGGTAAAAAAATAGTTGTTTGGGAAGATAAAATAAGAGGGAAAAGCGTAGGAAAATTTCCCTTAACTTGTTTTGTATGGGTGGAAAAGAGAGTGGAAAAAAATAGTGAAAATAAAATTTTAAAACACTTTGTGATACTAATTAAAAAAATTTAAATTTAACTTACGCATGATATTTTTATGATATTCATTTGTAGCATAAATTGCTTATTTAGTTTTTAAAAAAATATATTAATGTTTTATTTATTTGAAAGCAAAAGAAAAACATTGGAATTGAGGATTGTGTCTTCTTAGGATTGCAAAACACTGCAGAAGTTTGTTTTTCAGAGTTCCTCCCATTTCAAGTCATCATTGCAAGGAAAAATGTTCTGGTGGTGCCCATTAATTTTTTTGGTCACAGCCCTCATATTTCCTTGAATAATAATTTTTATAATTTAAAAATATATGTTCACATCTTCTAAGGCTTTGATAACTATAGTGAAAACCAAATAAAATAAAATTTTGACAAAATTATAATATAGTATCAAATGATTAATATGTTTTGTGACAAGTCAATCTTCACACTCCCTCCCTGAATTCTAATTTAAATTTTTCGTTTAGTGGAGGTGTTTTTGTATATACAAACCAAAAAGGACGTGAGAAATGTTATTGAAATTAGTTATTTAAAGAGTGCAATTAACTGAGACTTTTGTAATCCATTCTCTAACTGCAACATTATGAAATAGATGTGCTATCTCTGTCATTCTACTAGACAACGAGAAGGAAAAGAGAAGTAAAACTTATTAGTACTTTTGTCATTCAAACAATTAATTTAATGCTACTGTTCTGTTCCACACGGTTCCACCTTTTCCGTTGAACCATATAGTACCACGTTTGGAAGCCTCGTCCACTTTGTTCTATTAACAAAATATACCAAACATAGGATATAACATATATGGTCTGTTTCATCCTGTGCAAACACTAGTACAAAAAGCATGCTACCTTAATGCCTTGTAAGAGTGATCTCGAACAACATTTTACTTTTTCTCATGTTAAGGTTCTTTCTTTCTTCTGCTTAGTTTGTTGTTTTTGCATCCCACCATTTTTTTTCAACACATTCTCAACCTAAAAAATTAAGCATATCAAATTATTATGTTTGCAGTGTTTGTAGTGGGATTATTATTATCATTATTGCAATAATTGCAAGATGGCTAGATTATCATGCGGGCGTCAGGAAGTATTGGCAAAGCATATGCAATTGCAAGTCGAAAAGTTCCAATTTTTCATCTCTATTTTACTTACAGGTGCATATCATAACATCTGTGCCATTGAGTTTGGAACCTTAGTTATGTATCACAATTTGACTAATTTCCTTTAATTGTCCATCACCAGGCTCTTTTGGTTGGTTTGTCTTCAGTCATGGTGTATTTATCAACTGTTCACAGAGCTGAAAAGCAAGAGTTGCTTGCATCCCACCAATTGATAAATTGGTCTGTTGCTGGTATAGATGGAAGTTTTGATTCTTCCTTGTTTGCTTGAATTTGTTTGTTTGTCCCATGCAGACATTTTTTCATCGGAGGTGCCATCCCACTATTTTGTTGTTCTATCCCAAAATACACAATTTTCACATGTTAATTTACCATTGTTTATATATATATATATATATATATATATATATTATGGGACAAATGTAAACTTAGAAAATGAGGAAGGAAATTTTCGAATGTGCCAAGTAAAATCTGGATCATCTCCTTCAAAATCTCAAATTCAATACATTACCTAAATATCTCAACATAGTATTCCCTCTTTGAAAATAACTGCACACCATATCATACACTCTCGTTCATGTACACTTCATCCATTTATCACTTATCACATTTGTTAACATTCACATTTAAATTAATTAAAGTAAAAGCAAACAAATAAACAACACATAAGAAGAAAAGAAAGAAATAATTTTTTTATAGCTTGAGTGAAAATTGTCTCGTTTGAGCGAAAAAATCTACCATTTGAGTGAAAAAATTGGTAGAGACAAGCCTCAAATGTAGTACTTAAGATTGAGACTGAAAATATATGAGTAGTGGACTTGTAGGACCACTCTCCCTCTCCTATTTATAATGAAACAAGTACATGGAATACGAAGAGATTGCACTAGGATCCTAGGTGCATAATTAGATATAGCAGTAGATACAGCAGTAGATAGTTTCCCACACTCTACGCCCTATACATAGGTTTAATGATACAATAGAAGTAATAATTCTAACACTCCCCCTCAAGCTGGAGCATACAAATTGTATGAACCAAGCTTGGAACAAATAAACTCAATCCGAGGTCCCCTTAATGACTTGGTCAACACATTTGCAAGTTGGTCATTTGACCCAACGAACTCAGTACAAATTTCCTTGGTCATCAATTTTTCTCAAACAAAGTGGCAGTCAATTTCTGTGTGTTTAGTCAATGTGGAGAGCAGCCTGGTTGTCACTGTACATCTTCATGGTATGAATTTCACAGAAGTTAAGCTCTCGAAGAAATTGCTTTACCCATATGAGTTCACACGTGAGAGATGCCATTGCCCGATATTCAGCTTCAGCGGTGGATCGGGCCACTACATTTTGCTTACTTTTCCAAGAGATAACATTTCCTCCAAGGAGGACACAATATCCCATAGTAGAGCATCTGTCAATAGGGGAGCCTGCCCAATCAACATAACAGTACCCAGAGATTTGAACATTTCCTTTATCTTCATATAGCAAACCTTGTCCTAGAGCCTTCTTGAGGTACCTTAAAATACGGATGATGGCATTCCAATGTCCAAGAAATGGAGTTGCATAAACTGGCTAACAATTCCAACTGCAAAAGATAGATGAAGCCTCATAATAGTGAGATAAATTAACTTTCCAACAAGCCTCCTATATTTCTCTGGATCGGAGAATAATTCGCCTTCTTTTGTTGTTAACTTTTGATTTGGGTCCATAGGACTGTCTACTAGTCTGTAGTCAATCATACCTGTTTCTTGTAATATATCAAGAGCATATTTCCTTTGAGAGGTTACAACTCCATCTTTTGACTGAGCTACTTCAATGCCCAAGAAGTATTTGAGGCTTCCGAGATCCTTGGTATGAAAATGTTTACACAAGTGCTCCTTCAGTTGAGATATTCCAGCAGTATCATTTCCTGTAATAACAATATCATCAACATATACTATTAGGTAGACACATTTCCTAGGAGAGGTATGTTTGTAAAAGACTGAGTGATCTGCCTCATTGCGTCTTAACCCAAATTTCTGAACAATGGAGTTGAATTTTCCAAACCAAGCTCGTGGTGATTGTTTGAGGCCATATAAAGAGCGATGCAATTTGCATACCATACCAGACTCCCCCTGAGCAACAAATCCAGGAGATTGCTCCATGTAAACTTCCTCCTCAAGATCACCATGAAGGAAGGCATTTTTGATATCCAATTGATGAAGTGGCCAGTGACGAATTGCTACCATTGCAAAGAAGAGGCGAATAGTAGTTATCTTGGCCACGGGAGAGAAAGTGTCACAATAGTCAAGGTCATAAACTTGAGTGTAACCTTTTGCAACCAATCGGGCTTTGAGCTGATCAACCTGCCCATTAGGGCCAACTTTAATTGCATACACCCATCGGCAACCAACAGCCTTCTTGCCCGATTGGAGGGACACGAGCTCCCAAGTATGATTGCTTTCAAGAGCCTACATCTCTGCAATCATGGCTTGTCGCCATCCAGGATGATCAAGTGCTTCATTCACATTTTTGGGAATAACAATAGAGGACACTGAGGATAAAAGTGAACAATAGGAAGGCGATAATCTATGATAGCTAAGAAAATTATAAATGGGATGTGGATTTCGAGAGGAACGAGTACCTTTTCTGAGAGCAATGGGCCAACCTGAATCACCTTCACTAGGAGTCGTGGGATCAAGAGACGAGGGAGAAGAATCTGAAGTAGGGGATTCACCATGTTTTTAAACAACTGGACTAGTCGTCGGCGTCCTGTGTTGGAGAGAATCAATAGGTGGAGATGATGGCTCAGGAGGACTTTGGTCGAGACTTGGAGTGACAGGGACATTGGAAATATTGTACTCAACCATGGGAATAGGAAGGACTTGTTGTATGACATGGACATCTTGAACAGATGGAGAGAAGTAAGGGGTCTGTTCAAAAAATGTAACATTGGCAGACATGTAATATTTCTTGGTTTCAGGAGAGTAGCATCGATACCCCTTTTGAAGACGTGAGTAACCCAAGAAAACACATTTGAGAGAGCGAGCAGAAAGCTTGTCTAACCTGGGAGACATGTCATGAACAAAACATACACAACCAAAAACTCTAGGAGAAGTGTGAAAGAGAGGATTTTCTGGAAACAGAATGGAGAAAGGGACCTTATGATTGAGAGAGGAAGATGGCATCCGATTAATAAGAAAACCTGCAGTTAAGATGGCATCTCCCCAGTGATGGACAGGAACGTTGGCACTAAGCAAAA